>Ga0099800_1103_pt1 | contig 23953 bp, 22 predicted proteins | sample Uncmet6_SortRC_1_FD_89868 | JGI IMG/M metagenome (GOLD analysis project Ga0099800, IMG submission 89868) | Marine eukaryotic communities from CALCOFI LINE 67, Pacific Ocean - CN11_C50_N6_SortRC_1 | ecosystem: Environmental > Aquatic > Marine > Oceanic | place: Pacific Ocean: Monterey Bay... | reverse complement strand
GGCGGTCATCTCGGAGGAGGAGGAGGTGGGAACTCCTCCTCCTCCTCAAGCACCCAACTCCGACGCTTTCGTGCGAGCCATCCGAGATGACCCCGAAACTGTTCCATTATAGGAGACATGAAAATTGTTTTTTGGGGAAAAAAATTTGGCTGTTGGGTCATATGGGGGGTCGTGGGCCCACGGATGGGCAAATTATGGCCCAAATTTCATAAAAATACAAGTAGGTGGCCGCGTCAATACGACCACTGAGCACATCAAGGGCGTGCGTGGCTTCCTTTATTACGTTCTTCAAGGAAGCAAGCCTTGCTTGCTTGCGCCAGTGGACTCGAGTGGGCGGTGCGTTGCCTCCTGGTCCCAGGACCATGATGCCACACAGTGTGGTGCTGGTACCAGCAGGTGCTCAGAAGTCTCCTTGAGAATCTGCGCTTTGTATGCGAGAAGTGCAACTGAGGGCCATTCTGATGACGCATCGTCCTCAATGGAGACGCCCCTGGGCCTGTGCACACCTGTGGTGTACTGCGCTGGTCCCACCTCCTGGGAGCGATGCTTCCAGCTCAGCAAACCTCTGGTTAATTGAGGACGGCGACGGCGACGGCGACGGCAAAGGCGACGGCAAAGAACCGCCGTACGCAGCTGTCGCTGCAGCTGGAGGCGGCTGGGAGCGGGTGCTGAGAGCCGACAGCGAGAAGGTGAGGTGAAAGGATCCGGCTAGTCCATCGTACCTGGGTTGGTACTGGCTACCTGGGGAAGGAAAGAGGGAAAGATGAACGGCGAGCGCGAGGGCCGGCGGGCGCGGAACGCCGGCGCGCTCTCCCAGCCGACTCCTGCACCCGAGAGGCCTCCGCGTCTGAGCCCGCAGATCCGCCACGGGGCCCTCGGCTCATCATCGCGCCAGCCATCGCCCCTGAGTTCGAGTCTCGCGGGATCGCCCATCGTTGGCGGCGGCATGGACTTGAGATCGGCTGAGGACGCCGACGCATCGACGACCACCTTCATGGCGGTCGAGACATCACTCTACGGAAGCTACGAGGAGCCATCGTACCTGCACTCGTCGAGGCCGTCTGATGCTGTCGTTGAGAATGCTTCTCGCTCACGGGCCAAGTCGGGGGGCAGCGGCCACGACGAAGAAATGGGTGGCAAAGCAAGGCATACGCATCGCCGGCATCGATCTGGCGGAACCACTCGATACAGACACACTGCGGACTCCGCCGCGAGTGCCGGCTTCTACGGCCGCAATGCGCCGGGGACCCGGGAGGCCAGAGAGGCGCACGACACGGTCGCATATTGGGGCATCGTAGCCCATCAGCCGGGGGCGTTCATTCGCCACCTCGCCATCCACGCCGATAATGGGCGCAAGGTGCAGATGTGCTCAGACCTAGTCGAGGAGATGAATGAGGACGAGAGGATCAGATTGCTTCGATACATGGTCCGGGCCTGTGGCATCGAGCGCAGCTTGAACGCGGTGGAGAATGCGCGGCTCGACGGGGAAGACAGTGGATTTATCACATCGTCGGACTACACTGAGACGGAGACGGACGTTGGCGAGGAGAACGCGGGCAACTCAGTGAGGATAGATTTTGGGACGTTCGGAGACTCGGACGAAGACAGCGACAACGACAGCGACGCCAGCGGGAATGGGAACGGGAACGGGAACGAGCGGTCCCCGTTGCTTGCGGGCACCAAGGACTCCGCATACAAGAGTAAAGCCACGAGAAAGGTCTCGTCCGCTTCAGACTCTATTGTGGACGCCGGAGCTATGGGAGCGGAGAACGACACAAGCAAGAAGAAGAAAAGGAGGCGGTCGTCGATGCGAAGCAACAGGTCATCCTCGCTCTCGCGCGAAGCCGGAGAAGGGAAAGTGGTGAACGAGAACGGCTGCAGCACATTCAGCGCAACGATTTCGGTGATGAAGCTAGTGGTTGGAATCGGAAGCTACGCGTTGCCCAAGGCCTTCTCGCTCGTGGGTCTCCTCGGGGGTCTCATATTGACGCCACTGATGGCATTGCTGTGCGCGTGGTCCATCTCGCTGCTTGTGACGACCAAAGCCAAATTCTCGCAATCTATCGGGATGAATTGCAACTATAATCAGCTCGCGCGCTCCGTTCCCGGGCTCGGCAAGGGCGCCGGCGGTGCGGGGAGGCTTCTGGGCGGCATCGTCAATGCGGCCGTCGTTGTCGCGAGCATCGGCGGCTGCACGAGTTACATCGACTTCACCACGCCTCTGATGACCTCGATTTTCGGCGGCTCGCATCTCAAGGTGGTGCTGTGCACGATGCCGATGTTCCTTGGGCTCGCGTACATCCGAGACTTCAGGTTCCTCTGTTTCACCTGCCTCCTCGGGGAGTTCAGCTTCGTCGTCGGTACGAATTTGCACTTATTGTACAACGCCGCTCTCAGCCGAACGCCTGCATGCGTTGCTTCGGCTTCTGGCTGCTTTGGCATTCGGACATGACGAGACAGCATGCATCTGACATCTGTGATTCTTCCCACTCGCGTGAACGTATGCGTTTTGGCGCCGCCTCCCACCTCTTTCTCCTCCCCTTTGTCCTTCTTCATCAACCTTATCTCACTTGCTGCTGCTCGCATGAAAAGCCATCGCGACCATCGGCGTGGACGGCTTCATGCATCAACAGGTGGACTACAAGTTAATCGACACCTTCAACGTGTTCCAGATCCCGCACTTTCTGGGCGCAGTATCCTTCCTATTTGCGATCGCTTTATTCATCCTGCCGATCGAACAGGCGATGAAGAAGCCCGACGAGTTTATGTTTGCGGTGAATTCGGCGTTCTTCTGGACGACCATCGTGAACGTCTGCGTTGGATGCATCGGATTCCTTCTCTGGGGCTATGGCGTCGAGGACGTGATCGTGAACAATCTCCAGCCGTCGGGGTTCACCACAGTCGTCAAACTCTTGCTGTTCATCGACATCTCCTTCACCTTCCCCATCGTGCTCGCGCCGGGCAGAGAATTCCTCGAGAACCTCATATTGAAGAATCAAGACGGTACGAGGATGAGCATGAGCATGCGGGATGATCGACGCGACATTACCATCTCGTCGCGCAGTCACGAACACCACGGAGGGCGATAATATTCTCGATGGTGTCGCCGCAGGCTGCGTCGCCGAATGGGCGAAGGATGCCAGGAGCTTCGGGTCAGTCGTTGCGCATCCACCAGTCTCACTCTGCCGTCCTCGTGCCGCTTCCTTTTGATGTGCCCCACAGGTTCTTTCTGGCATCTTGTGAAGAGCTACACGCTCAGGACATTCCTCGTGATTGTCATAGCAACAATCGCTCTTGTGATGCCGGTACGTGGTGCCCAAACTCCCGGATGGATTCACTATGGATTCTCTTGTGGTGATCATCCTTTGCCTTCTCTTTTCTCTCTGTCTGTCTGTCTCTTTTGTGTTTGCTTGTACTTCCCGACGCATACATCCATTAATGGCTGCTGATGCATACACATCAACCATTTTGCTTCGTTTGTCCATCGCAGAATTTCCTCAACATGCTGTCGATGGTCGGCGGTCTCTCGCTCATCACAACCACGCTAATGGTGCCGCCGCTGCTGTACGTCAGCTTCCACAAGGACGAGATATCCACCGCGTCCACGCTGATGTACTTCCTCCTCTCACTGATAGGCATGGCGGCGGCCGCTGGCGCCGTATACTCGGGTTTGGTCACCAAGTCGAGTGATACGTAGCGATACGATGTGTTGGCAGCCGTCTGCAGTGTGATGCGTGTGACGTGTGATTGAATTCAGCTTTGTGTTTCTTGGGTCTAATCGATTTGGAAGACGGAAGATTCCGTTCTTTGCTCTTGTAGAAGAAAATTCTGCGAGTGAGACGAGAGGATCGGGGGCGATGAGATGAGGTGAGTCAACTCAGGTGATCGCACCTACAGCAACGGCACGACCAATTGATCGGTACCGTGGTGGGGCGTACGTGTTGTTTCGAGTCGCCAACCAGTCCCCACTCCCCACCGAAAAAAAAAATGAAAGAAGTTGAAAGTATCCCTGTCACAGACTTTTGGAGGACGCGCAGATCTAGCTACAGAGAGAAGAAAGGAGAAGTGTGTGTGTGTGTGAATTGTCTCTTGATCCATTCAGCGATTCTATCCAACCTCTCATATATTAACACACATGGTTTCCGTGCCCGTGCTGGCGCTCGGACGCCATCCCCTGCATGAGCTCTCCGAAGAGAGCTCAAGAAGCGTTCAAGACATTAAAGTTTCAAGAGATCACATCAACGAAGGCTGCAGTAAAAGCAACGTGCTCACGTTTGCTTGATCCAGCTGCAGCTCGCGCGCCGCCGCGGAGGGTAATTGCGCTTCTTTCGGACGCGCGTAGTAGAGGGTGCGAGGACTCTCAGTCTCCCAGGAGGCAGAGCCCTCTGTCTGTCTCCCTCTGTCTCCCTCTGTCTCCCGCTTGCTTGCGCAGGGATGCTTGACCACTACTCACCCTGGTTATTATATAGTATAATGATAAGACTATGACACATATATCCAGGGTGTGTGTATACCATTGCTGAGTGGATAAGTTTCTTTTTCCTCTCCAGAGAGAATCTTGTTCCCTGTCCGGAGCGTGGTCCCTTGTGGACATCCCTAGCAGGTTGAAGGTGAAGAAGGCAAACAGATCTTTCCTTTCCTTCCCTTTGATCTGATGACATCTGCAGGAGGATCAGATCGACCTCTCTCCCACCTCTCTCTCTCTCTCTCTCTCTCTCTCTCTCTCTCTCTCACACACACACACACACACACACACACACACACACACACACGCACGCAGAGAGAGAGACGCACGCAGAGAGAGACGCACGCAGAGAGAGACGCACGCAGAGAGAGAGACGCACGCATCGTCCTGTCTGACGCAGAGGCGTGTGACGAACGCACGCGAGAAGAGGGAGAGAGCAACTCAGGTGAACGCGTGTGAATACTCAGGGCAAAGGGAGCACCCTGTGTGACTGAGACACCGAGGAGGGACGCGGAGGCTCGGGGATGGCAGCGGCGAGGCTGAACGCGGGATTCGCGGCGGCGAACGCGAGGACGGGCCGCAGCGGTGCAAGGCGCAGCGGGGCGGGCGGGGCGGCGACCGGGAGGAATGTGAGGACGAACGGCATCGTGGGCAGACGCGGTGAAAGGGTTGCGCCCGCGGTCGACCTCGGCGCGCACTCCTCCCATGCGTGCGCCGCTCTCAGCGCGGACCAAATCCCGAGGGCCACCAGCGGCGCGCGGTTGGACGTGGTGGCGAGAGCCATTGCCAGCAACGCGGACGGACAGGAGGAGCATCGCATCGTGCGCGCGTCGGCCGCGTCTTCCGGCGCGTCGCCTGCGTCCGCTGCGCCTGTCCAGTGGAAGGGCGCGAAGCTGAAGCCGTTGTCGTACTCTTTGCTCACGGGCGTGATCATCTGGTTCTGCCCGACCCCGGCGGGAGTCACCGCACAGGCGTGGCACCTGCTGGCCATCTTTCTCGCGACCATCGTGGGCATCATCACGCAGCCGCTGCCGCTCGGCGCAGTCGCCTTCATGGGCCTCGGCGCAACGCTGCTCACCGGCACGCTCAAGTTCGCCCAGGCCTTCAGCGCCTTCAGCAGCGAGATCCCCTGGCTGATCGCGCTCGCATTCTTCTTCTCTCGTGGCTTCATCAAGACCGGCCTGGGCAACAGGATCGCGTACTACATTGTGAGCGCCTTCGGCTCCACCACGCTCGGCCTCACCTACTCGCTGGTCTTCGCGGAGGCGCTGCTGGCGCCGGCAATCCCCAGCCTCGCCGCGCGCGCCGGTGGTATCTTCCTGCCCCTGTGCAAGGCACTGGCGCAGGCTTGCGGCTCCAATCCGGACGACGGCACGGCGAAGAAGATGGGCGCGTATTTGATGGTGACCTGCTTCCAAACGTCGACCATCACGAGCGCGATGTTCATCACGGCGATGGCCGCAAACCCGCTTAGCGTGAACCTCGCCGCCGCCGCCATCGGCCACACCATCACATGGGGCCAGTGGGCGCTCGCCGCGTCCGTGCCGGGTCTCGTGTGCCTCATCGCTGTTCCCCTGCTTCTGTACGTCTTCTATCCTCCGGAGGTGAAGGACTCGCCGGAGGCACCCGTGAAAGCTCGCGAGGAGCTCAAGAAGCTGGGGCCGATGTCCGCCGACGAGAAGATCATGTCCGTGGCACTGGCCATCACTGTCGGCCTCTGGATCTTCGGACCCGCCATCGGCGTCGGCAGCGTGGCGGCGGCCCTCCTCGGCCTCTCCATTCTGCTCGTCTCTGGAGTCATAACGTGGAAGGAGTGCCTCGCGGAGGGCGCGGCGTGGGACACGCTCTCATGGTTCGCGGCGCTGATCGCAATGGCAGCCTTCCTCTCCAAGTTTGGCCTCATCAGCTGGTTCAGCAACAATGTTGTGACCATCGTTAGCAACATGGGTCTCGGATGGCAGCCGGCGTTCCTTATCACGAGCCTGCTCTACTTCTACTCCCACTACCTGTTCGCGTCTGGAGCCGCACATATCGGAGCGATGTACACCGCTTTCCTGTCCGTCGCCACGGCATGCGGGACTCCTCCGGTGATGGCCGCGCTCGTGCTGGGCTTCTTCTCCAACTTGATGGGGTGCACGACGCACTACGGCATCGGATCGGCGCCGCCGTACTTCGGCACCGGGTACGTCCCGCTGCCCACCTGGTGGACCATCGGCGCATGCCTGTCGGTCTTCTACATCGCCGTGTTTTTCGGCATTGGCTTCCCGTGGTGGTCCATCCTTGGCCTCATGTGAGCAATCTTCATACTCACCGTACTCAGTACAAATATTATATATCTACCGAGGCGGGATGTGAGTGATACCCTCAGTCTCATTCGTCTCTCACTCTCTTTCAATCGATAGCGCCCGGAGCGTCTGCAAAGCGACGATGTTGACCATGCACTAGCTGCTCTCTCCGAGAACATTCTATCGCCCCAACACAATAGTCTAGAAAAGTTGAGTCTCAGTGTAATTCGATTGCTTACAGCATACAGCGTCGATTCCTTCCGGGTGGCTTGCATGGCTTTCTTCAACAAGTGTCCACTGAAAGCCGATTAGTGCGGATGCCTCGGTGTTGACACCTGCATACTCGCTCGACGGTACATCGCGCTGGAGAAGGCGTCGTTGCTGCTGCGTTCCGGTACCATCACCGACTTAAATCTCGACCGCCCCCTGCCTCGCGCGTCGCCCGCTCCAGTCGCCGCCGGCCAGCCCTGTCTTCTCGGATCGGCATCTCGGCGTGAATCTGATGCAGCGGTGGAGGGCGGCACAACCACGTCATGTTCATGTTCCGCCGAGGATGGCTGCAAGGAAGCAAGAAAGTCCACTGGTCGACCATCACGGTCTGCAGCAGCATCGTTCGTTGGTCCGATGTCGTCGCTCGTTGACAGAAACTGCTGCACAGTCAACATCCCCTCGTCCACCTCGAGACCGCTCCCCGGGCCGCCGTCCGCTCGGCCAGACGTCGTCGCCGTGCCGTGATGCGATATAGGGTTACCCTCTGTTTTACTGAACGAATAGCCGTACCCATAATCGGCTTCCATCCTTGCACTGTCTCCGTCGTCGCCATCCCGTCCTTGCAGATCGTACTCCGCACCCCCCAGCACTCCCGCACTCTTCTTGAACACCTCGAGCTGTGCCCGCAGCGCGTCGATGGTGTCGCTCTGTTCCTGGATGGTGTTATTGAGCCTGCTGAGAACCGCGGCACCGCTGTCGTCACTCACGTGGTGACCGTCAAGGTGGCCGTCACCACCGCCCTCGAGAGTGGAAGCTGCTTGCTGCCGGCTGTCGGCGCCGGTTTCGTATGCGTGCAGCTCCTGTCGCAGCTTGTCATTCTCGGCGGCGAGCCTCCTCTTCTCCTTACCGTGGCCCGTGTTGACCTGCACAAGACACTCGTACTTCTCGTTCAGCTTTGAGATGCGGTCGCGGAGCAGCGATGATTCCTCCTTGGCCTCGAGCCAGTCGTCCTCGGTGATGGTGTTCGAAAGCCTCTCGCTCAGTTCGTCGATGCGGTCCTGCAGGAGTAGCTTCTGCTCGAGCGTGTCTCGATGAGCCTCCTCCTTCTCCCGGACGCAGTCCATCGCCCTGCTCATCAGGCGCATGTGTTCACAACGAGACCCGAGCAGCACGCTGATGCACTCCCAGATGGACCCGAATGCGTCGCCCGCAGACGATGTTGACACAGACAGCAACGAAACTTCGCGGCCATCACCGTTGACATCCTCGTTGCCAACGTCTCCGGCACCGCTGCCGCTGCGTTCGACATCGCGCTGCTTCACGAGACTGTCACGCAGGGCCAAGGGTTGCACACGTGTGGACAAATGACAGTGAGTCAGTCGACCGGTCTGTCAGCTCGGCGCGCTGCTCCGAATGCCTTGGTGGACCCCGCCACGCACGGGGGGGCCTCGCACAAGGCACGCCACCTGGACCCGAACCCACCCCAACGGCCGCGGAAGCAACGCCGAGATGCGGTGCGGTGCGGTGCGGTGCGCAGCTGACCCAGACTCGGAGGATGTATGCGGTCTGTATGTGTGCATGCGTCATCTTCACATGACCTGGACGCAGCATCGTACCGGATGTGGTCCAAAATGTGTGCCTGCTGCGTTGGGTCCGCGTGCTGCGTCGCGAAGATCTCTAGCAGCGCATCGGCGGCGGCGAGTTCGGAACGCAAGAGCTCAGCCACGGCCTCGGTATCCATTGTCGTCCCGTTGACAAGGGAAGTGCAGTGCAGCGCAATGGACGGTCGGACGGATGCACGTACGCACGGTACCGCCGTCCTCCGGCCTCCTCGGTGCTTCGGTTCCTCTCGTGGTCTCGCTTGAAGCTTCCTCGTACCGGTGGCGGGCTTGTGCTGACTCGGTAGACTTCGACGCGACGCAGACTGCGTAGCAATATGCAGTGCGATGCAGCTCTCTTGAGGGCCGAGGAAGACGATGATAATGATTATGATAATGACCACGATGGAATCCGCAAGACATGACTGCTCTTACATGAACAACACAGAAGACTCAGAGGTAAAGCTGGATGAGCTCGTCCGACACCGCTGAGGGCGTCAGCACGCCCAAATCTGTAAACAGGAGCGTGATCGCCTGCGGGGGCGTATAGTCGCGGCTTGGGTTCACCACCGGCACATCATCTAGCCAGCTGTAGTCCTCCAGAGCGGCATCCGCAGCGTTGCCGCTGTGCCGCTGCCGCTGCTGGCGAGCGCTCGACTGCGGTGATGATGAATTATGAACCTTTGGCCTCAGCTGGCAGCTGACATGGAAGGTCACGTCCTCCGACTCACAGGGAAAGTCGCTCTGCGAGAGCGGGTAGAAGCGCGCAAACTTGTACGATTCGGCCGCCACGTACACAGGCTTGCCCAGGGCCTTCGCGACGGTTGCAATTTGAAATGTGCCCAGCTTGTTGATGATGCCGCCGCTTTCTACAACCCCTTCCGCGCCGACGATCACCATGTCCACCTGGTCCATCACGTGTCCGACGCAGCTGTCGAGGACCATCGTCACCGGGATGCCACTGTTTGCCGTCCGCGGGCTGCCTTTCTTCTTGCTCACGATGGCCATCCTCAACTTCTTCGCCACGTCGACGCCCGCCGCGTCTGGTCTGCCCTCCGTCACAATCACGCTGAAGCGGCGCCCAGTCATGGCCGCGCGTCGCAGGAGGCTGATCACAACGCGGCTGTAACCGTGAACCAGTACGCACGAACCCTCGCTTATGAAACGCGCGCCGAGGTCGGCTATATTCGCCCTGCAGTCGAGCGAGAGCTGCTCGAATTTTCGGCCCCTCTCGATCAGTCTCTCCTTCGACACCTCGAAGTCCTCAGACTCGAGGGTGGTTGTCCTGGTGACAAACCGCATGAATAGCTCACATCCCGCCGACAGAGATATCGCACACGGGCTGCAGCCCTTGAGTGCCTCAGATGCGCCGCGCAATTCGCGTTCAATTCCGTGCATCGTCGACGCGGATGACCTCTCGATGACCGCCGTGAGCGCGCGGATCGCCGCCACTGCAACCGCGAGGTCCTCGTTCTCGTCGAGAGCGTCCATGAAGTCACGCACGACGTGAGCCGCCTCGCATCCGTTGGCTGTCGTAGCGGACGGCATTCTCGCCGTGAAGGTGGTGCCAGCGCGCTTGATGGTGCGCGTATGGACACTCTCTGCTGCCTCAGACGATGGGCAAGACGAGGACGGCAGGCTGCGCGCTTTCATCTGGTGGCCCCTCATACCGAAGCTTCCTACCTCGCTTGAGCTTTGCATCGTGATGCTCATTGTGCCATTCTCCGCATTGAGGACGTACTTCGCCCCACCGTTGGTGCCTTGTGCCGGCAAGGCACCGCCGTTTGCCGCCCTCCCCGCTCCCCCGGAGGTCCTCGCGTGCGTGCCTGTGTCCCCCTGGCTCATCGCCGCAGCCACGGCCCCTACCCCGTAAGCGTGTATGTTTCCCGTCCCGTCCAAATCGCTCATCATGCCCGGCGCATTCTCCTCTCCGTATGTCGTTCCAGAAAGCAGCGCAGCGATCGTCCGATCGTGATCCTCCTCCGTGGCTGCCGCAGGCATTGTCCCCAGTGTTTCCGTCGTCGCGGTCACCTTCGCCGCCGCTGTTTCCGCAGTCGTCGACGGTACAGTTTTTTCCATTGTTCCGGCTGTTTCCAGAGCTGATGATGATGCATCTGTTTCTCCTTCTGTTGCTGCTGTTGCTGCTGTTGCTGCTGTTGCTGCTACTGCTGCTGCTGCTGCTGGTGGTGGTGGTGGTGGTGGTGGTGGTGGTTCGGCCGTGGTCCCCGTCGCGGTGTCCATCCTCCTCTCAGGTCTCCCTCCCTCCCTCCCCCTTTCCCTCCTTCCCTCCTTCCCTCCTTCTCTCTTGCAGGGCAGAGTCTGTTTCCCTCATAGTGTGTATGGCTATGCATCCAGGAACTTGGAGACGATCCTCTTCAAAATAGACACTCTGGTATGTGATGTATTATACCATACATCCATATATATAATGCTTATACCAGGGTGTGTTCTTCTCTGCAAGCGCATGCGCATGGCAACTGAGTCACTTGAAGTGACGGCGCGGCGGCGACGGAGGGAGGGAGGGAGGGAGGGAGGGAGGCTCACGCTCACCTCATGATGATGATGATGATGATGATGAGCAGCCGATGAGGAGGATGAGGACGTGCACTGATACATAAAAAATAGACAAACTGAGAGACAGAAACAGAGACAGAAACAGAGAGAGAGAGAGAGAGAGACAAACATACAGAGACAGAGTCATTGATAGATTGGTTGGTTAGTTGGTTGGTTGGTTGAGAGACGGAGATGAGCGCGCACGCCTCTGACAAGCAGGCGGCGATACGATGCCGAGGATGCGCGAGCATGAGACTCCGCGTCTGCCTGAGCCTTCTCACTGGACGTCCACTGCGCGTGGAAGGAATCAGGACTGGCGCAGCCGACAGGCTCAACCCCGGACTCAGGGAACACGAGGTGTCCTTCCTCAGACTCGTGGAGAAGGTGAGCAACGGCACGCTCGTCGAAATCAACGAGACGGGAACGGCCTTTCGACTGAGGCCGGGCGTTGTCGTGGGCGGGAAACACATCCATGATTGCGGAGACGTGCGCAGCAGTCGATCGATTGGGTGGTTCCTCGAGCCACTGATACTGCTCGCGCTCTTCGCGAAGCGGCCGATGAGCATTACGCTGCGCGGTGCGACGAACGACTGCCTCGATCCCGCGGTCGACATGTTCAGGCAGACTACGCTGCCCCTGCTGAGGAAGCTCGGTGTGGGCAGCACCACATCCTTCGCCGGTGTGAGCATTGTCGGCGCCGATGCTGGCGCAGAATCCAACAGCGTGTATGACGAGACGCTGGAGCTGCGGCTCATCAAGAGGGGATACGCCGGCGGGGCGGAGGGGGGCGAGATGGAGCTCAGGGTCCCCGTCGTGAAACAGCTTCCGGTCATCCGGCTGGTGGACGAGGGCCTGGTGAAGCGCGTGCGGGGTGTGGCATATGCCATCAACGTGACGCCGCAGTTCTCGAACAGGATGGTCGATGGATGCAGGGGTGTGCTGAACAACCTCCTCCCGGACGTGTTCATTTTCACGGACCACAACAACCGTGCAGATGGCGGCGGTCGTTCGGCGAGTCGGGGGTACGGTATCGTCCTGAACGCCGAGACCACCAGCGGCTGCTCCATCAGCGCGGGGTGCGACTCGCGTTACTCGTCCGCCAACAGGGCGACGGGTGCCTCCGGCGGACCGATGGTGGACGATGATGACGGAGAGGACTTAAAGACTGGGGGCGGTGCCGGGGACGAAGACGGGGATGGTGCTCGGCAAGCAAGGGACTCCACGGCGTCTGTACAAGGAGGGGACGGTGGTGTTGCGCTGCCCGAGGACGTTGGCCAGAGGGCCGCGCGACTCCTTCTTGAAGAGGTCAATAGAGGGGGTGCAGTGGACAGCTCGCACCAGGCCCTGATGGTCGCGCTCGCCGCGTGCGGGCCGGCGGAATTGCACAGGTTCCGCCTGGGGCCTTTGAGTCCCAGCTGTATTCGTGCGCTCCGGGAAATCCGCCGTTTCCTCAACGTGACATTCCTCCTGCAGCCGGAGACGGAGCACACAAACACGATTATCGCGAGCTGCATAGGCGCGGGACTGTCAAATGTTTCGAAAGCATCGCGGTGAATGCTATGTATTGTCTTAGGTCATGATGAGACAATGCAGCCAATGCATTCTCGTCCTTTACCTTTACGTGGTTGTGTTATGTAGAATGTGAACCTATAATTTTATATGACATGAGGTGGCACCACCACGGAAACAAAAGCCACACATGTTCTCATCTGACGTGCGGCGCGCTCAGAGGTTGTACTTATTGATGGATCGCTTCACCACGAAGTGAAGCAGCAGGTTGATCACGGCGATGGGGATGTTCGCGAATGCGAAGGTGAGCTGGAAGAAATCGTCCGCCTTGCTCTCGTTCTGCACAGATCGATATGGCGAATGCGCAAATTTTTTTGGGTTGATCGGATTGTGTCAGGACGAGGGCTTCTCTATGAACATCGGGCATTGAGATACGACGTGGCACGACTCCTATGCGACACGTACGCGAGGGGCGGTCGCAGGAAGGAAACAGGCCCCAGAGGCGAGTGGCAAAGGGATATTTGTTTTCCTTTTTCAATCGTACCGAATTGGCGGCGAGAATGTTGAGGCTTTCCAGCTTCTTGAACTTTGACTTGACGTTATCCCACTGGGCCTCGGTGGTCGTGAGCACGTAGATGGCCTCTTGGTGCTCGATGCTCACTTTCCTGAGTGCGTCCAGCACACTGTTTATGCCGTCCATGCGGAACCCCGCGATGGAATGCTCGCGGATGTACCCTCCGTCGTACTCAAAGCCCAACTCGTTGTCGGTGTAGTAGTAGCTTTCATCCTTCACAATCTTCGAGTTGACTCTCTTCTGCGACTCCAAGAAGTGATCGATCTCATATCCATCGAAGCGGTTCAGAGCCGTAAGTCTGGGGAGTGTCCATTTGCTATTGTATGATGCGATTCGATCGGCGAGGATGGGCGTGTTGATGTCAATGTTTGTGTCAGTCGGAGCACACACACACATACACACATACACACACACACACGCTTCCCTTGTCGTTGAATCTCCCGGTCATTTGCAGTCAAGGATTTCACCAAGATTGCGCCAACAATTCAAAACTATGGAATGAAAACGAAAGCTCTGCATCTTCATCGCCGTGTGCGTGCGTGTATGAGAACGTACTCGCAGTTCGAATGGTGATCGGTGAGGTGGATCTCGTGAATACACCGGTCCGCCTCCCATGCGTCGAGATCGCTACTTGACATCGATCCGTTCCACAGGCCGAGTCTGGTCTGATTGACATATCTCTTCACGTAGACGCTGTGGTCCTTCGAATTTTGAAGGTCAAGGATGTGCCCGTTCTTCTCACGGTAGTAGTGGTTTGCTCCCTCCCTGTAGAGCGCAGACGCGTTCTTGTCGTCTCGAATCATGTAGGCCTTCTCATCCAGCGGGACTGTCTTCTCTATCCAGATGAAAGTCTCTTTGTTCTCCTTCAGCGAATCGTAATCGTCGATGAACCACCTCGTGATATTCACCTCGACTTGAGGCATATTTCTGATCCTCAAATCTCGGTGGTCCATGTGGACTGGAACGTTCTGCGCCTGCTCCCTCAGATCTTCGTACACCGCGTCAGTACTCTGATCTTCGTTGATCTGCACCTCAGCCACTTCACAGGCGACGATGTTACCCCAAACGACGAGGAGCGCGATCGGCGCCACATACGCCGCGATTATTCTGCCCGGCATGATCTTATTCGTTCCCGACAAGCGAATCTTTCACCTTCTGGGCAATAGGACACACACCCGCACGCGCATGGGCAAAACGCAAAGACGCGGACGCGGACGCGGACAAAGGTGCGGACAAAGTTGCAGACGCGAGCGACACGGTAACGTCGATCAGTTCGTTTTCATGGCCCCCACCTACGCACACACCTCGTCCCTTGTTGCCACAGCTCTGTAGTGGTGTGCCAGCGACCCCCTTCGTGGTCTCCCCTTGAATTCAACTTCCTTCGCAACACTGAATGACGAGCAATCGGATGTCCGGAACAAAGCACATCGAGCTTTGGTGTAGTTTGTGTTCTGAGGACGTATGCCGCCTGGATCGATGTGGGTGCTGCGGTGGGGAGGAGAACAACACCGAAGTCGCCCTTCCCCAGGAGAGGAGTCCTCCGAGGAGGGTCCGGAGAGCGAGCAGTCTGTTCTTTGAACGTACCGTTGTGCACACTCGCTTGGGCACGAGCCTGAAGATGAGAAACGCGGCTGAAGTGCCTCGACGACACACGAGATGTTGGTTGTGTCCCCTCCCCCTCCCTCCTCCCCAGTGTCTCGTGTCGTGACGTCTCGGTGTCCGAGACTGGCGCTGTCCCCGAGACACTGTTTTCGTCCGCAGGCTCGCTCCTCTCCTGCTTCTAGAGCTCGGAAGTGAACTGCTGCTGCCCAAGACCCCGGCTACCGTGGGATCTGACAGGTGGTCCAGCCAAAGGGACGTGTATCACGTCCACACAGGTATCTCCACCCTCTGGAAGAGTATCACGTCCTCATTTTGGGCCTGCCGGACAGATGGTGATGTCCATCTGTAGACATGTAGACATCTCCAGATGCAGCACACCATGGTGATGTATGAGAGCACCAGCAGCTGCGCATTCGCACCCATGCAGGGGGTGTTTAGCAGATGAGCAGATGCGACCCCCTGCCTGCCTGGACCCAGGTGCACCTGAACAAACCAAAGGTGCTCCTGGAACCAAAGAGCAACCAAAGAGCAACCAAAGCTTGCACGGCTTGCTTGCTTGGCACCTTGGGTTTCCTTGAGGAAAGAAAGCCTTCGTTGTGTGCTTGTAGTTGTGTGCTTGTAGTAATGTGGTTGTGTGCTTGTGTGCTTGTGTCGTCGTTTGTTTCTCTCAGGGAAGCAAGGCTTGCTTGGTTGGTTGCCAAGGGAAAAAAATGCCTCTTGAGAACAAGGTCCCAGTGCGGGCTCCTGCTTGAAGTGGGCCCATGAGAACCTACACGTCAGAAACCTGCAACCCGCACCTGCTGGTGTAGGACAGGTCCAGGGTACCATACATACATGTATGCATCCATGGACAGGTGTCCATGGACAGGACACACACTGGTCCAGTGTCTCTCCATGGGTCCATGGGCCCATGGGTGTATGCTGCCAACAGTCTCCCAGGCCTGGGAAACTTGTCCTTGCAAGGACACTGGACAGAGGACACTGGACTCTCTCCTCTGGAGGGTGTTTTGTGTTCCCAGCACACTCGTCAGCTTGGCTTGGCCAAGCTTGGCTCCCTCTTTGAGAGCCATCTCCTTCCTGGATTCGAGCTGGATGCTCCAGGAATTGAAGCATGCATTTGAAGTGTGCCGAGGACACAAGACAGACACACACTGAGAGAGAGAGAGAGAGAGAGAGAGAGCCTCTCGGCTGCCCTGCCGAGGGTAAATCGCTGCACGCTGCGAGGGAGCCAGGCGCGCTGTCTCCTGCTGCAGCGCGCTGGTTGCCTGACTCCAACTCCCTACCGACAGAGCGCGCGCGCAAGTGAGTCAGCCAGGACATTCGGAGAAGGACACACACAAACAGGGGGGCCGGTGGCGTAACTCGCCCCACGGCGAGTGTCGCTCCCACTGATGGAGGGAGATCGCAGCAACGCCGGAGTTGACGAAGATGAGATGGAAGAGCAACACGATGGAGCCAAGCACGACATGATGCCTTCACCACCACCTATTGTGAACGGCTCCAATGGCGATGAGGGAGACGCATCTGCACATCAGGAGTGCTCATCAGCATCATCAATCACCACTCCGGTGCATGATGATGCTGATGGAGTCGGGCACGGAAGCCTCAACGTAGCGCGCCAGGTGGACGCCAGGGGTGGGGAGGAGACATCGACGTCGGAGAGGATATGCAAAGGTGAGAGTCCGAAAGCCATCGGAGACGGAAGCGGCGCTGGCTTTTTTGGTTCATTCGCTTTGTTCCACGGATGGGCAAAGTCGTCGACCGTGAGAAACGCTTCCTGGGACGGCGATAACGACACGACGGACAAGAGACGAGATGGGGGAGAATCCTCGGAGGTTGGGACACCTACGACGGATCCGTATGCCGCTATCGAGAGCTTGCCGAGTCGGAGGGTGCAGACGGTGCCCGCGCACGCAAAGATGTATGAGCCGTCGAAGGTGGCCCAGGAGAGGGCGAAATTGAAGAAGGTGTACTCTTTCGTGGACGTCGACACCATCAACCTGCACATGGGAAAAGTAGCCACCCCATCGCGAAGTTCGACGAATCCGAATCCGGGCTCGAGCGAGCATGCGTACCCCGGGGTGAGCTCGCCGGGGTATCATGAGGGCCGCGAGCCGGTCGCTCTCGAGCGTGGCTCGCCGACTTCACCACCGATGGAGTTGGTGGATACGACTCAAGTGCGGGATGCGTCGGCCTCCTGCGACGGAGCATTCTCCTCATCATCAAGAGGCGAGACAATCCTGGACATCAACAATCCGGAGCCATCGTCTCTTCCGAGCACGCCTAAGGATGAGCAAACATTGAAAGGCCGCCAGAAGCGCTCTCTCTCTCTATTTGCATCCTTCCGAACCCCTGATGCGAGCTCTCCCGGGGGCTCAAAAGAGAAAGGAGGACGGAAGAGAGTTGTATCGTCTCCAACCTGGGACGAGTCAACTCCAGCCTCGCATTCGGACAGCATGAGGGTCTCGGGCGTCAAAACTCAGCGCCGGCGCTCAAGTATCCTTCAGATTCGAAACCTCAAAATGCTCATTGCCTCGAGAGAGAACATGAAAACGTCTCTCGCCAGCATGCGGAAGCGACGCCAGAAGCTCGCACGCGGAACGATAAACTCAAACGCCAAACAATCACCTGCGGACAGTACCAAGACGTGTGAGTTCATTCGGGAGAATTTTGGCAAGCTCGTCGTCTGCACGCCTGTGTACGAGAACGATGATGAGGAGATATCCAACGATGGCCCTCAGAGAGACAGGAAGATGCTGAATGCTCAGAGAGACTCAGGTTCAGGGGACGCCGGTTCCTCTCCGGGAACTGATCACATGGAGCGCATGCGTAGGGCCAGCTCGGGGAGCCTGATGGGTGCCACGCCCCCGCGACCGTCTCTCACGGAGCAGAGCTGCGGTATCAACGACATCATCGAGGGAAAGAACCGGAACGCGAGCGCTTTCAACAACTCTCTGAGCAGAATGAAAGCCAAAATTCAGATCAAAACGCCGACGATAATCAACGGACTGATTCATCCTGAGTGTGAGCTCAAAATTACGTGGGACCTCTTCGTGGGCGTCGGTGTGCTCTATACGCTTGTGATTGTGCCGTACCAGCTAAGCTTCCTAACGACCGAAAACGACATTGGCTTGCTGATATTCAACGTCCTCTGTGACGTCATTTTCGCCATTGATATCTGCATCAAGATGAATACCGCCTGGAGAGACAGGAGGGGTGACCTCATCACCGACAAGAAGACGGTTGTGGCCGAGTACATCTTTCGCGGACTTTTCGTCGTCGACGTGATCTCATGCATACCGATCGACCTGATGATCTACCTCGCAGTGAGTGGGGACGAGGACGACGAGTACCGAACGCTCCGCTACCTGAAACTGTTGCGCCTCGCACGCCTCGCGAGGCTCATCAACTGCTTCAAAATCGCGAACATCAACCTCGTGTTGGAGTCCTTCGGAAAGATAAGCATGAATCCCGCGATGGGTCGCCTGTTTCAATTCATCATCGGCTTTCTCTCGGTAACGCATGTGATGGCGTGCCTCTGGTGGGCAATGGGGGACAGAAATAATGTATCATGGTGGTCTGGAAGGGCGCACTCGTGGGCTGTTGATTACGCCGACGAGTCTTCTTCGTATAAGTATCTTGTATCGCTCTATTGGGCGATGGGCACGATGTCTGGCGTTGGATACGGTGATGTCATCCCACAAAACTCACACGAACGGCTCTTCGGGATTTTCGCAGAACTCGTCGGCGTCTTTGCGTTCGGTCTCGTCGTCGGTTACGTTTCGACGCTTGTCGAGTCTGTCAGCTACAAGAACAGCGTTCACCGTGAGAGGCACCTGAAGATGTCCACGTATATAAAGCAGCGGAACCTGCCAGGAAACTTGCAGAAGAGACTCAACGAGCACGTAAAGTGGAGCGTTCGCAATCAGGTACGAAAAGGAGAGGATCTTCGAAACAGAGGGCGCAGATCATTCTCATGAGAAGTGAGACGAGAGACACGATGAGAAAGATCTTCTATATTCTTTCCCATGGCAACACTTCCATCAGGACTAAACGCGATGACCGTTTACCGTTTCATCATTCTACCCTTTTGGTGACCCTCTGTCAGAGTGTTTTCGACGAGAAGGAGATTCTTCATGACTTCCCCGTCTCACTGCAGCAGGAGGTTATGCTTCACAGCAATAAGCACCTGATCAGCATATTTCCTGTATTGCAGTCAACTGCATCTGGATTTTTAATGCTCGTGACGAGCTCGATGCGCGCGTCGCTGTACAGTAAAGGAGATGTCGTGTGTCTCGAGGGCGAGCTGGGCAAGTGCATGTACTTCGTTGCTTCTGGACAAACGTACGCCTGGGTGAAAAAGTCCATGTCATTGAACAGGAGGACCACGGAGGAGAAAAGCGAAGAGAAAAAGCAGGGAAATATCAGCCGTCTAGTGAGTAAACTAAGCATCGTCATGGAAAACGAGAGCACCCGAACGGAAACTAATCCAGAGAGCCCAGATGCGAAGAAGATCAACGAGTATACTGTCGGCTTCTGCTTCTGTGGGGACAATTTTGGAGAGGCAGAGCTTCTGGATACCAAAAACCAATTTCGGTACCTGAGCTGGACCGCCTTTAGCAACGCGGAGATCCACACGCTCGACAAGGAGACGCTGCGTCGAGTTCAAAGACAATTTCCCAAGGAATACAACAAGCTCGTCTTGAAGTCCATCAAAATGCAAGAACTCTTTACGCAGGCAATTCAGAGCGTTATCCATTGTGAAGGAAAGCCAGAGAGTTGCAAAACAGTCCTCGGCAACGAGCTCGTTGCCGTACCACGACTGCCGAAGAAGGCCTTCGATAAGGTTCTGGAGTCGTTCAGCAGCACGGAGTACGTCACTGACACGCCTCCGTCCAGGTCGAGACGAGAATCCAGGATCCGAAATCAGGCTGGATTCTCGCCAGTGTCCTTCACTGGGGGCATTCTATCGAGCTTTCAGAACGGCATCAATAGAGGTTTCAGTCTGATGGGGGTGAAGAAGTCGCGTGAAGACAGAAACCATAACCCTTTTTTATCTGCCGAAGAAACAGAAATATTGAAGACGACGATGTACTATGACTCCCTTTTCGAAGAGTCCGCTCGTATGACAAATTCGAGCGCGAGTCTCGGAGGCTATCGGCAGAACAAAGCAAAGCACCAGCTTGAGGCGAATTTGAAGCCTGGTGGATTGTTGGAGTCAGAAGATGGCGAGAACATTCTCGCAAACGTCGAGGATTTGGGGGAGGATGGGTACAGAAGGAGAATTCTCGGTCTTGAGCTCCCGTTGCATCCGTATGAGAAGTTCAGGTTGACATGGGACTTAGTTCTGGGCTTAATCATCTTGTACAACGTCATCACGATCCCTGTTCGGATAGCTTTCGATCTGCAACTTACTCTGGACGACGACTCCTTCCAGAACATGGTGCTGGTGGTGCTGGAGGTTGGGTTTGATGTCCTATTTATGCTGGATATTCTCCTCAACTTCGTCACTGCGTACTACAAGGTTGACGTCCTGATCACAAACTTTCGTAGCATTGCAGCCCGATACGCCTCGACATGGCTTCTGCTCGACATCGTGGCATCAATTCCATTCGATCTGATATTGATGATGGCGGAGGGCGGAGGGTCATCCGACATGTTCAGCTCAGTCAAGATGTTGAAAACACTTCGCGCAGCTCGCGCGCTGAAGCTCTTCCGCGCTCGGCGTTTGCTTGCATTGTTGAGCGAGCTGGAGGACCAGCTTGGTATATCGAGCAGCGCGTTCACAATGATCAAACTCGGAGTGCAGATCTCACTCGCGGGGCACCTTATGGGATGTGCTTTCTATCTAGTCAGCGACAAGGAGTGGTTGCACTCCGCGGGCGTCATGATTGGCAGTGACGTTAAAGATCGCTACATTGCGAGTCTGTACTGGGCGTTTACGACGATGACAACGGTTGGATACGGCGATATAGTCTTCCACACGCAATACGGCTACCTGTACGGTGTTTTTAGCATGCTCGTGGGGAGCCTGATCTTTTCCTTCGTCATCGGCAACTTCTCTACGATGGCGATGCAAATGAACAGGGCCGCCCTGCAGTTCCAGAAGAAAATGGACAAGCTTAACGAGTACATGCACGAGGTACGTTCGATGCTCTTCATGTGTTTTGCCTAGTTCTTCCGCTTATACTGAGAAGCCGCCCGTGCTGACAAAAAGATTGCATATATCCACATTTTTTGGGTGCATTGCATAGCGTAATTTGCCTCACAGACTTCGCCATCTATGCAGGAGATATCTCCTTGATATGAACGTCAACATGATGGCCATGGACGAACAGTATATTCTTGACGAGCTTCCTGATTCATTGGCGTCAGAGATCATGTTGTACGTCCACAGCGACGCCATCGCAAAAATGGCAATCTTTGACGGTCTCGAGGTTCGTTTATCCAACATTTGGAAGTGCAATTGGAGATGAACTCCGCGTCTAAAGGAATTCCTGACGAAAGGAGCCCGATGCTGACTCAAATTGAATTTGCTTTGCGTTTTGCTATGGATTGCTCAAACAACAAGGACTCAATTGTGACGCATATTATATCGCTGATGAAGCAGCAGATATTCCTCCCATACCAGTACATTGTTGTCGCTGGCCAAAGTGGATACGGTGCTATCTTTATCATTACGGGCGAGGTACAGCTGTTCAAGATTCATGGCAACGAAGAAGTGCCGCTCTCGGTGTACGGACAGGGCTCCTTCATATCGGAATCTCTAAACACGCTGGCCAAGCCGAAGGGCACGAGCAGCAGAGAGATCGTCGCTCGATCTATTACTTACTGCACCACGTTTCGTCTGAGCGTCGAGGGTTTGAACATTATCCGCGAAACTTACCCGTCATTGGCGAAACGTTTGGAGGTTGTCTTCCAGTATGCGGCTCCTGCGGAAGATGACAGTGAGCTGGAAAATTGAAGAATGCACGAGTCATTATCCAGGAGATACATTGGGACAATTTTACCGATTCACTGACAACAACCATGAGCATCTTAATCAGTTTCAAAGAACTTTCTTGTACTTCGTGGATACATTTGCCCACCATTCATTTTCAACCACGTCGATTTCCTGCGAGGCAGCTCGCCAGCGCCGTCCAAGCACTTCAATATTCTTCTTTCCCAAAAGCATCAGTGTCATATCGAACCTATCGACGCCTGTGATGCCGTCCAGAAGGCGCAGGCTCTGTTCAACGTTCTCCGGCACGAGGTTTCCGAAGATGACATCCAAAATTTCAAAGAGCATTTCACCACTCATACTTGACTTGAACAGAGCACGCATGGAATCCCTCGCCGAAACATTCCCTGTCGGCACGAGAGTCGACAGCAGCTCCCTGCGCCCGACATCATGACCCATTAAGGCTTTCCACCTGTTCTCAAACTCGAGGGCCGATGCCGGAGGAGTAGATTTGGACTTGACCCGCTGAAGGGCGATACCCACTGGAGCAGTGGCAGCAGCTTTCGAGGAGATGCTCCTTGCAACGTCTTCCGTCGAAGGTTGTACACCGCCCCGTTGTTCCATGTCTGGCTTGGATCTGACAGCTGCAGGAGCGTCTCCTTTCCCATCAGCAAGGACGGAATTGGAAGCCTCCGTCTCGACTGAGCCGACGGGCGACCCACCGGAGGAAGACTGAGTTTCGCATTCAACCATGTCGCTGACGGCGATCGCTTCCCATGCTTCCATATCATCCTCACCGTCGCGGGTAAGCTTCAACGAGCGAACTCGCGCGCTCATTGCCGCCCTCAAGTCCTTTGAGATGGTTTTTGAGTGGGGCTCGAGACGAGCGGCGTGCTCTAAATCGGACACCGCCCCAGAAAGCAAATCATATTGCGGGCTCGCAGCGCTGCTGGCCAACTTCATTCTTGCAACTGCTCGTCGCTGTCTTGCCTTGATCATATTTTCGTCGATCTCGAGCGCCCTGAATGAATTGATGGCAGTGGAAGAAGGTAAGGTGGCAAGGGGGGCAGCGGAACGACCCCACATCACCGTCAGAGAGAACTGTACTGGTGATGTAAAGCGGTTGCACGTACTGTATTCCTCAATTCACGAAACAGAATTGCTTCCCAACAGTGGTGACATGGAACTCGATAGACGACGAACCTTCCCGCGCACTCCTCCGCACTCGCCCATCGGTGTAATTTCAGATACGCCATCGCCATATTGTTGTACGCCATCTTCCGATTGTTCGAGAGTTCGTCATCGGCTTCGCTATCTCCATCTCCATGTACGGGCGCTCTCTCGCCCAAGGCATCGACGGATGCCCTATATAAATCAACAGCGCGGTCGTACTCGCCGCCTTCAAAAGCATTGTTGCCCTCTGCACGCAATGAGCTGCTGTGTTCGCATCTGTTCATTGCTTCTGGAGGTTCGCCACGCTCGAGCTCACCTGCATCGATCGACACCGCGTCGGCCATGGCCCTGCCAGATTCCTTCGCATGCTGCAGCAAAGGATGCAGCATGGGATTGCCCTCAGCTCCTTGCTGCTGCTGGCCTCCTTTCTCACCATCTTCCTTGTCAACCTCAGCAAGAGCCTTGTCGACATCGAACTTGTCCCATTTCGCCTTGTAATTGTCGTACGTGTGTGTGGCCAGTCCGCCCGCGCCCGCGCCGCCGCCTCTTTTCGACGTATTGGGATTTGAGACGGCCTGTTTGCTCCTAAAGTTCAGGTCAACTTTACCCCGTACGCTGGGGAACGCATTGGACGTTGTCGCAGGAACGGTCCCAGATGCTGACGGCGTCGTGCCAGTGGTTCGTTGGTGCTCCTGGCGTTCCCGCTCCACAAGTCGTTTCCTGCGGCCTTCCCCATCCTGTTTGTCTCCTCCGGACCAATCATTCAGATCCTTGAGATACTCACTCAGGTCTGGAGGGGTCCCACGTGTATCGTAGTACACGAACGTAGTACAGCAAGGGATGCGATTCTCGTGAGAGTCAGGAGCGATACACAAGGACGAAACCTGCATCGAAACTCGACCACGCGCGCGATGGCAGCGAACAAACAACATACGCGAGCGGCGTCGTCCGCGTGCACGCCATCTCGCAGACATGCGATTTCCGTTCGGGCACACACCTTGCATGTTCTGACGAACGCGAAGCTGTGCGTCCATTTTCAGTCCA
>Ga0099800_1102_pt1 | contig 23973 bp, 19 predicted proteins | sample Uncmet6_SortRC_1_FD_89868 | JGI IMG/M metagenome (GOLD analysis project Ga0099800, IMG submission 89868) | Marine eukaryotic communities from CALCOFI LINE 67, Pacific Ocean - CN11_C50_N6_SortRC_1 | ecosystem: Environmental > Aquatic > Marine > Oceanic | place: Pacific Ocean: Monterey Bay... | reverse complement strand
TTGGATGGATCGCAATGGCTGGATTACGAAATATTCTGAGTCTTAGTTTTCTTAGATGATCCGTTGGCCCAATACGGTAGACTATTCAGTTTATCTAATCAGTTACTAGGTAGGTTTACTTTTGATCGGACTGACAATAGTCCACAACATAACGATGCTGCGCTGGTTTTATAACTTTGCTAAACGAAATATGAGCAAAATTAGCGACAGTTGCTGCCCCATGGCCAATAATATTTAATCATAATGGAAAAAAAGTTTGCCTTATCTGTCCGGATCCGATCATACTACAGCTCATTAATTCTAAAATTATTAGAGAAAATAAACTTTGGATAAAAATAATCGACTAGAATCACATGAGGAATGGTAAGGCTTGCCAGCCCAATAAAGATAATTTTGATCATCGACTCATAAATAGTAAAGCTGGAGCTTAGGTAGCGAAAGCAAAAAAAGCCCGTAAGCCAGGTAATCGTCGTAAAAATTGCACCGGACAAAAATAACAACCTGTAGTTGGAAAAGGTCCGGTAAATTTGTGTTACTACATGCTTGGTGTGCTTATATGAGTGGCAAAAGCAAAAATGTACGGCAAACGCTGCCAAAGGGTTGAAGTAGTATGCACAGATAAGTACCATTAGCATCTCGAGGACACCTCGCCTTATGACCTTAACCCTCAAGGATAGAATACAAAATATTAAGAGCGCAATAATGGTTGCGAGATAGGGAATTATTAAAAGGTAAACATTTTCAATTGCTGGCTTGCCAACGAGTATCCTAAATAGATTGAGCGAATCTTTTTCGTTAAAAAAGATGATACCAAAAATAGCGACCATGCCATGGGTGAAAATTATCAACCGTTTATTTTCGGGTCTCCCATAGCTTACCCAGTCACATCTACCAAAATGAACCATAGAAACAATTACAAAAAGCAATAAGCTAATCTGAGGGAAATACACCCAGAGTGCGATTACGACTAACGAACACGTAACATAGCACGTCACAAATCGTAGAAACATAGATTTTGTTCGGCAACCAAGCAGCCCAGCGAGGGCTCCATCGAGGGCTCCATGAGGCAAGCCTACAGCGATGATTAAAAAACAAGCAAGTTGATCTATTCTACTCAAATCACCCATCATCGCTGAAAGAGTGCTTTGATAAAAGGAAGAAAGGGCAGCGACTTTACGATCTTCCACCTGGTCAGCAAATTTGCATTACCCATCATAAAAGACTGGAATTCTTGGCCCTTAAGGTTGCTTGCCAAGCTTAAAAATGCTTTGTGGGTATTATTATTGTTTTTTAGGTAATTTAAGAAGATCGAATCCATTAGAATATCTAAAAAGTTATGTATTTTATTTTTAGCCCTTCCATAAGATTTTATCTTTTCAATATGATTTACTAAAAAGGAAAAGGCATATCCCGTTGAAGGCCGACAAGCGCCACCTCTCATTCCAATATTTGTCACATTCTTTTCGGTGCTGATAGTATTATTTGGATTGAACATTGGGATCACGCCTTTTTCTTGAACAAACTCCGTCTCTATTTCTATCCCGCACTTTTCGAGGTACTTGTATATTTTTTCCTTATGCCACTCTTCGTCGAATCCACTCTTATGAAAGACCGTGGACTCCACTAGAGCCTCGTTGGCTTGCAGAGGTAACAGATATATAAAATGCAGGACCTGGTCTTGATCCTTGCCAAAGTGCATCAGAACAGCCTTATCTGGATCGAAATCATTACCTCTAGTAGTTACCTTCAGACCCAGAAAGTTCTGCAGTAGGACTTGAGGCGGTGCTTCTGGGCTTCGCGAATCAAACACCTTTTCGGCAAAATATTCTGTACCATCTGTGGCGAGTATCTTAATTAGAGAATCGTCCCGACTGTAGCTAAGTATATTTTTCTTAACCATTTTTATGTTGTTTTTTGTAGTTAGGCAAAACTTTTTCCAGGTTTTGAACTTAATTACGCAATATGGATGTACATTGTCGGAGTGAATAATCTTTTGGTCGGGGCAACTTATTTGCCAATGATTCCAGGTTTTTTCAATCAGCGGGGAAAAGGGCTTCATCCAATCACTTAACCAAAAGCCAAAGTAGTTATCTCTTTGTTGATCATGATTTTTATCAAAGACAATAATATCCTGATTAGACTCCTTATGGAGTATTTTAACTGCGGCCAAGCCGCTTGCTCCGAGCCCGATAATTGCAGAATTATAAATTTTCATTTATCCGGCCGCCTAGGTAATGAAAGATTTACTAGAATAATTTTGCATAATTATAATCAAATTGAAAGGCTATAAGAATTAGCTATTCAACAATGCTTAACGATTAAATCCAGTGTGTTTATTTCTGGTACTAGCTCAAAGAACAGCACGGGCTTTAACTAGCTATTTGGCATTAGAAATGTTGAGAACTTTATTTAATGTACTAGAGAAAACTATAGACCCACTTTAGTCGAGCAGGTAGAGGAAAAAATATTTGCCCGCAGGTAAGATTCTAAATCAGGACCCTACCTGCGAAGCGCTAAGAAAAATCTGGAGGCTTTTTTAAGACTCCCCTAATGCCATCTTTACGGAGATTTAGTTAAGTGTTCCTCACCCGTAAAGATAACCTTTATGGAGAATTTAGACTTAAGCTTCGCTATCTGATACTGCTGCAGACCAGATGATCGCACCGAAAGCTATCTTGTTTACCAAGTCAGCAAGGTTATATATAAGGTTTAAGGTTCCCTCACCGCCTTCACCTTGGCCCATTACATAGCCTATTGGATAAATAACCCAACCAACAGAAACGATCCACTTTAGGGCCGAATAAGCCTTTTTACTAGCAGCTGTGCCACTAGCAGCATTAATTTTTGAAGCTTCACCCATGAAGATTTCAAATAGAATATAAATCCATGCAGCCATACCTATGGCAAATGCCAACCAAGTGTTCATTAACTTCAGTTCGCCGACAAACCCAAAGACAAGCATAATGAGAGAAAAAACCATTAGCTTCCAGAATAAGGTAGCGCGCACTGTTGTTATAGCGGCAAGAATAAAATAGAATTCAACAAATTGAAGAGGAACAGTTATCAACCAATCAACATAACGAAAGACTAGAGGCGACTTTCCCGACTCAACCCAAACTCCTCGCATGTAAAAGTAATGAATAGCTGCTACGCCTGTAACCATTGCAGCAACTGATAGCGACGTTTTCCATTTACCCTTGACTCTATCCCTTTCCACAGTGAAAAAATATGTTGCAGCTACCATAGCAGCTGAAATCAACCAAAATGATACTCCAACAATGTCATTTGGATCCAACATAGAGATGCCCTTCATAATATTAAATCTGTATACCACATATTAAATATTACCTATCCTCAGGTTTGAGACAAGTAACAATATGCTCCGCAGCTTCAATAGACAGGTATAAAATCCCACCCCATACCGTTATTACCCATACGGGCTATGAGATAGCAGATAATCTGCTTACGGAAATTAAGTTCTAAAAAATCTTTATTAAAACCTGCGATGAATCAGGAGTGGAAACTGTTCAAGAGGATACCAATCAAGCCAAGGGAGTGCTCGCCGTGGGGTAAGGGTGACCACTAATAACTAAAGTAAATATCTGAAAATATATTCAATCAATGCATCGGTGCTAAACCCCTTGGATTTACGCACTTAACCTCCGCTACTGCTAACGATAAAATTGCCCATTGAGATTAAGAGTGCCTACTTTGGAAGTGTCATTCTCAAGGGGTCCAGGAACCCCATAAAATAGAATTTTTACAGCGAGATACTTTCTTTTTGGCTACTGCAATAATATTACCAATGACAACAGGAAGATCGAAGTTGCTAATTGCTAACATAGCAAGCCTCTGTAAGTACCTCATCCCCGTTAAAATATGCCTCATCCGGCAGACCCCTTTTTGATTTTACCGACCAATCTTCGCCTAATCTTCAAATACTGCCTGTGCTTAGCAGCCATCCAGATTTTTGGGATTTTATGATTAGCTCGTAATGATCAGAATGTATCTGAATACTTATATTATCCGCCGCCTGCAGAACCTAAAGACATGAGCTAGATCTTAATACTTTGACCCTTAGCCGTTGGGTTATATAACGAGCCAGGAATTATATCGAACCATTTCATTTGCTCTGTATGCACTGCATTAAAAAACACCAAATGGCTCTTTCCCATAGTGTCTGGTTAGTTAGAATTCAATCGAGACCCAAAAACCCCGATTTACAAAAATATTGCACTGCCGCAATAAAAAGCACTGAGTCGATTGATGGCGGTGGTCAGGCCACATCCTCAAGCAACCGAGAAAATCTTGAAGAAGAATCTACAACCGCAGTGCTGGAGTGTGGGGCTCAAAACGAGTCTTATCCATTTCCTGGATACTTGTAAAGTAATTTGCGGGTTGAGAGACTGTTATACTGTGCTATAGTTCAACCTCAAATCGCTGTTAAGTAAAAAGGAGTCTCGAAATGGTCGCATTAGGCAAATACTTAATCGCCCTGGTTTTAGCTACAGCAACTATGAGCATTGGTGCTATGGAAATTCGCTTTGAAGACCCAAAAGAAATTAACTCGTGGAGAATCGTAAACGACGGAGTTATGGGTGGATTATCACTAAGCCGGGTTGAGATTATCGACAGTCAATTAGTCTTCTCGGGGAATGTATCTCTAAAAAACAATGGAGGCTTTGCTTCAACCCGCAGAGTAGGACTCAAGTCTCCAGCCAGTACTGAATTTATTCGAATTCGAGTCAAAGGTGATGGTAAGACTTACAAGCTAAGACTTCGTGATAGCAGGGGTTGGAATGGCATTGCATATAGTAGCAGGTTCACAACCGAGAAAGATACCTGGATCGAAAAAACATTCTATCAAAGCGACTTCACACCGACTAAAAGAGGACGTGTCGTTCCTGGCGCACCTCCTTTAAATCTGAACCATGTCAGCCAACTAGGACTGATGATATCTGACAAGCAAGAAGGTCTGTTTCAGATTAAAGTAAAGGAAATAGAATTCGTCGCTCCCTAATACTATGAACCGGACCAGGTGAATCATCATTGGTCCATAAAACCCGAAATTCATGCCTTTAGTCAGACTGTGCCCCAAGGCAAGAGGTCTCGGATCTCCTTCTACCAAAGATCCTAAATAGCAATACCGACCTTACTTCTATGCAAAGTGCAGGTCGGGGGCATGCAAGTGGATGAAAGTTAGAACTAATTCGGAAGCTTGACTCAAATCAATCTATGCAACTATGTGTGACAAAGCTCTTTAGTCAATCCAATTTTTCACACCACACCCCCAAAAAAAGAAATATATAAAATTATATAAAATGACATATATTTGGCACAAGTAAGCAAAACTTTTATAAATAATAGATACTTATATTTAAAAAAAAGGTACAAAAATAATCTCAAGATTTAACTAAAATAAGCCGATAAGATTTATGCTAACAGGTACTAACCAGCCTTGACGCAAAAATACAAACAAAAGGTTATATTAAGGAGAACTGAATGAAATTTTTTTTGGGCTTATGGTTTTTGATAGCTATATCATGTAGCGACCCTCAACTAACAAGCAAAAGTAGTATTGATCAGAGTGAAGGTCAATTCGACCCTTCCCTTTATTTAGCTGAAGCTATGGCAGAAGAGGAAGGCGAAGACGACACGGAGCCTGCTGCAGGCAAATATTCTGGACTCAAACTTTCTGAGGAGGCTACCAATGTTCTTAAGGCGATTAAGGGCTATGTTGAGACCATCAAGGAGAGTAAGAATGCCATTTGTCCTAGAGATAAGACTATAAGGCAAGATTTGAAGGCGGACCTCCGGGCCATCAAAGATGATGCAAGCCTAGATATTCAGCAAAAAAATGATGCAGCTAAAGCATTACTTGTAAGCTATCGAGAGAAGAGGGCTGCGGCAAAAGAGCAGTACAGAGCATGTCTAGATGATAATCAAGAAGAAATATCTGGATTGCGCAAAGACTTCATGGGTCTGGCTGAAGCTTGCTTTATCGATGGTTTTTCACCCAGAAAATTTGGCAAGAAAAATAGGCAAGACTCTGAGAGCCCCAAAGGCTCCAAAAAGCCTAAAGACACAGAGAAACCCGGAGACTCAGAGAAACCCGGAGACTCAGAGAAACCCGGAGACTCAGAGAAACCCGGAGACTCAGAGAAACCCGCAGACACAGAGAAACCCGGAGACTCAGAGAAACCCGCAGACACAGAGAAACCCGGAGACTCGAAAAAAAGTGAAATGAGCGATGAGCAGGTGGCTGAGTTAGAAGCAAAGCTATTGAGCTCAGAGTGCAAAGATTACATCTCATATACTGATGGATCTGGCGGATAACTAGCTCATTGAACCATACAGACACCTGTCTGGAAGCTAGTTTCTAGCAGCCGAACAGGTGTCTTTTAGAAAGTGACCCGCTATTCAGCATTTGCTGCATTATGTGGGCTTGCATTTTTCGGGAATGTGCAAAGAAAACATCTTCCATTTTATTTACAATTTCAAGATTCCGCATGCCACCCATAAGTTTAGACCGCCAAGCAACCCTAACTACACAAAAAGTGCAGCAAAACGAGAATATCGGCCGGTAGCATAGTCTGCTGCAATATTTTTGATTTCAAAACTACGGTGATCGAAGCTTATTTTACCTTATAAGCCGCTAATATAGTTGTTTTAGTATTTGATATCTGATGCTCTGTGACATAAGATGGGCGCACTGCTCAAATTTGCAGTCAATCTCTGGTTATTTACATGGTGTCAGGATGTATTCTAGTAATTATTTAGACGAACTGAGAACAACTGGATCTTATCTAAATTTAGCATCAATGGTCAAAGGTCATAGTCACGCTTCTCGATTGAGTTTTAGACTGCTCTTTTTACAGAGCTGGTACACCTTTTTTGTAGCTCTTTGTATAAGAGATCAGGTTGAGGTGCCAGAATTTCAGGAGTTTTCTCTTGACAACGCATTAGAAGTTTTTAAAGGCAGCAAAAATAATTATCTAATATCGAGTGTATTTGAAGATCTTTGGTTAGCTCATAAAAAGGGGCATCGCAGATCAACTTTCAGCGCTTTCTCGGCGAAAGAAAAAGACCTAAAATTAGTTTTCAAACTGACATTGAAAGAGCATCGATCAGCGATGAAAACCAGTGAGAGAATGTTAAGACCAAAAAGACATGCCTTAAAGTCCCTATGCAAATTAACACCAGTTCTTTTGGTTGCTCTCGCTATGCTTATAAAGCCCTACAAATCATGGATTGAAACACAGCTACCGTTAAATTTAGCCGACCTGTCTATTGAGAAAGTCTCGGGTTACCCTTGGGATGGTCCCGGGACTCTGAAACTCACAACGGAGAGACGTATAGAGATAGGAGCACTATCTCATCCAAAAATTATAGATTTAAGTTTTGATTGTAACGATGAGTATCTTGTTAGGTTTATGAAAAACGATAAAGAGATTGGCCGAGAATCTTTTACCTGCAATGGAATCGGTGGTTTAGTTGCTCGCCAAAAGGAACTGCCTGCCTTGGTGACTGTGCAAGGTATTGATAGTTTGTTCATTGGCGGCCGTGGTGGGGACGTTAACTACTCAATAGGCCATGTTGTTCTCAAGTGAAGGTGCTTACTTGTATAAAAATTTTGCGATAATATTCAGTCTATTTGTAGTCTATTTTTTTATTCACTATTTGTATGCTGCTCATCTGATCCCGGAACTGCAAAGTGATGCTATATATCCCTATCTTTTCTCGTTGGACTTGCATCGCGGCTTTGACTATGGAGCAGGATGGCAAATCACCCCAGCGCCCTACATTTTCCCAGATATCTTTATTTTTTATATGATTACCGCATTTACTCAGGATATTTTTTTGGTGTACCTGTGGGCCTTACTCATTCAGGGTTTTCTCTTGTTTCTTGGGTTTTTCCAGCTATTTAAAATTGCTGTTCCCGAAGCGCCCCAGGCTTCTACGGTCTTTGTGGCCATGTGGCCGTCCATAGCGGTAATCTGTTTTCGCTTTTTTGGGATACCCTATGATAATACCGACCAGTCCCTCTACTTCTACACCCACCATGGAGCGATGATATCTATTGGGCTATTCGTCACAGCTTGGTCTTGGAAGTTTATCTTTGATCATAGCTGGTCGTGTTTGGGATGGTCTTTTGTGTTGTCCATTCTAACCGGTGCCTCAGACCCTGTTTTTTTTGTCGCTTTTCTTGCTCCTATTGGTTTGGCTGTTATTATTGTTAGGGGAAGCCCTCCAAGGCCTCAGATGCTTAGTCGAATTCTCACACTTTGCATCGCAGACATTGCGATAGTGTTATTATCGCAATCTTTGAAAAGTCATATTGCGCGTTTTGTTTCGATTCCAGATGCTCATGGTAGCTTTAGCCTGAATAGCACCAATCCTATTTTAAATGTGCTCATCGAGACCTATGGTCGGTTATCACAGAGTGGCATAGGTTTTGCGGTTGTTGCAGTTACTCTTGTTTGTATTTTATTCACATTTGTCTATAGGCTCAAGCAACAGTTTTATCGGCAGTTAGGAGGGCAAATGGAATTTGTAGTAATTTGCCTCGTTCTCTCCATAATGGCCAGTATGTTGTTAACACCGCTTTTTATAGAAGGCTCAGCATATATGGATTCCCGATACCGGGTCACGGCCTTCTTGTTTCCTTTTGCTCTTTTGTCTTTGAGTTTATTGGTTCTACCGAAGCTTTTTCAGTCAGTGATTGCAGGAATATGCTTCACGACTTTGCTCTATCTAACATTTATAAGTGGACAGCAATTATTCGATAAATATCAGACACTCCGTTTTAACGTTGAATCGATTGCTCCCCAAGATATTAAATGCGTACTATCAATGGCAGACAGGCATCAAATTACTCGTGGATACAGCGACTACTGGCAAGCAAAAAGGTTGCGAGCATGGTCGCAAGGTAGGTTACAGGTAATCAATGTTAACGGCAATTTAGATCCATCACTGTGGATCAATAATCGCTTTTGGTTCCTTAAAAACAAGAGGAATTTGAAAATTTCAAGTGAGCAACCGATCAAAGAGAATCTTCTCGTCATTAAAACATTTGATGTCAGTAACTTGAAATCTCCTGACATGGAGAAAAACTGCGGTAATTTAGCCGTACAGATTTATCTAGCCAAGGGTAAACTTTGAATAAAAAATTAGTCGTTAATCATTGAGAATTAATGGCTACCACCCTGCGGCAGCTTTATCTTCGCCTATAAAAAGCTATATTTACTTATTACTGGCGTTACAAGCAGCTTTGGTTTATATCTTAGAGCTATTGTGAGTGTTCGGAAGCCGACGTGATTAGAGCCTGAGGCTGTTTTAGACGTCATTTCTAGTTTCTTGCGGTGTACCCAATGACGGGGCTGGTTAATGGCTGGATACATTTGAGAAGCAGAAAATACAACTACTTACCAAGAGAAATACGTTGGTCACCATAACATTGAAAAATGTAGCAACTTGATACAATGGCAACAAGAAGCTGAACAACTATCCCTTGAGGCCGGAATGCGATCCCATATTCAGGGCTGGTGGAACATTTTTTGCTGAGAGGTAACCAAGCATCGCAGAATCTTTCTTTTTGGACCTTATGAGAGAGACTAAAAGCAAGGCGATAAGGCTTTGATAAAACGAACAAAAGCCTCCCTAAAGGTTATATTTACACATCGTTTCAGAGGGTTACCTTTATGACAGTAGATGCAAGTCTTTCCAAGAAATCTCGGGCAGTATTAGCCGGTCTCCAGCTACCAGGCGAATCTGAATTTGAGCATAAGTCCTCGATGGATGAGCTAGAGAGATTAGTTAAGACTCTGGGCTTTGATACTGTCGCCAGAGTCTCTCAAAAACGCAAATATCCTGCTGCAGGCACCATTTTTGGGAAGGGTAAGTTGAAGGAGCTAGCCCACTATACTGGGGGCTCGGGCTACGTTAATGGTTATGTCAAGGATTCATCGACCGAAGATGATGAACTGGATGCGTGGGTTGACGCTCAATTTTGTAAGCTAGATGAGCTTGCCGACAATGAGAAAGCCACAATTGTCATTCTCGATTGTGAATTAACTCCAACTCAACTCAGTAATCTCGAAGAAGCTACAGGTGTTGAAGTTCTGGATCGCAGCGGAGTCATACTTGAGATTTTTAGTCGGCACGCCAAAAGCCGAGAAGCTCGCCTCCAGGTTGAGATCGCAAAACTAGCCTATACAGCGCCCCGTCTACGGGCGTCGAGAGTTGGTAGCGATCGACAAGGTGGCGGCATCGGCTCGAAGGGGGCTGGTGAAAGCAGCCACGAATTGGACAAAAGACGTGTTCGTGACCGTATTGCCGAGCTAAGAGGCCAGCTAAAATCGATTCAAGCAGAGCAGAATACGCGACGGGCTAAGCGGCAGGAATCCCCCCTAGTGGCTTTGATCGGTTATACTAACGCTGGTAAATCATCTCTGATGCGGCAGTTAACCCGAACGAATATTGAAGGTGAGAATAAACTTTTTGCCACACTCGATACTACGGTTCGGACTTTGCAACCGGAATCTAGTCCGAGAATTTTGATATCCGATACTGTCGGATTCATCAAAAAACTGCCGCACGATCTCGTGGCGTCATTCCGATCGACTCTAGACGAAGCTTCCGACGCATCTCTACTACTATTTACTGTAGATGGATCCGATGCCAACTTCCGCTCCCAACTTGATGTCACAAAAGACGTCATTGCTGAGATTGGCGCTAGTGAAAATCCAAGCCGACTGATCATAAACAAAGTTGACCTATTAAGTGATTCTGAGCTGAAAAATCTAAAACTAGAGTTTCCTGACGCCCTTTTCATTTCATCTATGGACCCAATAGATATTAAATCTGTTAGGGAAACGATTATTGAATTCTTCGAAGAAGACATGTCGGACTTTGAAGTCCACATACCATACACGCAAGGTCAAACTATAGGGAAAATAAGAGCAAGAGCTCGAGTCATTAAAGAGTCCTACGATGAGACGGGCACCCTGCTGATAGTCAGAACTCACAAGGACATCCAAGACTGGATCGAAAAACAGTTACGTTAGGTCTTACAGTGCTATCTTCAAGGCAAGAGCAAAAGTATCAGTTTGTTGTATAGAAGAGAGAAAAATAGTATATAAAGACAAGAGTGCCTGAAGTCAGAACCTTGTCTGGATACTTAATCCCACCATCGAATATCATGTAAGTTTGGCTTTTCCAAAATTCCATGCTAACCAATCTCACATGATCAACATGCGAACCAAAATCAGATGGACAGCCAACTATTTTCGAAGAATTTTGCTCGAACTGTTAAAAGATCTCTGGGCATACTACCTAACGCCTTATCCCTTTCTCCTCAGAAATGGATGGATTGGTGACTATCTGGAATGATATATTTTGGAAGATATAGAGCTAACTGTAGTCAGCCCCAGCCTGCACCTGATAATTCAAGACAGAAAATCGCTATATTTACTAGCATTTTTACCATGTCTTATATTTCCATACCATATGTCCGATGACGTACCATGGCTTGGTTTAAACAAAACATTTTTATCCTCTTCATAATCTGTGCCGCCTGCAGCCCGGGGCCTGATATGCCTCTACTCGACGATGACCTGTCGAAAAACAATGCGACTTCTAGGCACAAACAAGCCGACAGTAAAAAGGGCGACTTAGAACAGGGATCTGCAACCTTTGACAATAGCAATGTAAAAGTCGCAAAAATACAAAATCCCAATGAAGCGAAAGGGTCTGATGAAAAAGAACCCACCGAGGAAGAATTAGCCGATGCGGAGATTGCAGAGGAGATTGGCGAGACTAGCATAGATGAGCAAGATAAGGATGCTGCAGGCCAAGACTCGAAAGCCTGCTTTTACTCTAAGAAGTTTTTTTCCGGCAAAGAGGCCTGCCGCTTGATCGCAGATGATTTACCAGCCTTAGGTTTTGAAGCAAAATCAGTGATCATAGTAGGTTCCTTAAAAGTACAACTCTTCAAGAAGAAAAACTTTCGAGGATCTTCGGCAATTGTTAGAGAAACCACAGCCAATCTGCAAACAGTAAATTTAGGAAACGCAAAGAGTGCAAAGGTCACCGAGGTGGAATAGAGTAATCTATCTACTAAAGGGTTACCTTTTGGCAAAAGGAAATTATATACCGAGGAATGCAGTAAATAATTTACGATAAAGCCCTTAAGCAATCACTCACAAAGCCTTAACCCTAAAAAATCCTAATAAACTCGAATAAAATTTTTAATATGCCTCTAGCGCACTGAGATATGCCAATGGTGATACCCTCACCGATAGCTGCTGGTTTGACATCACCTCCAACGATATAGTTGTGGAATCATCGAGTAACCTCTGCAACAGCAGCAATATGAACGGCCTAACTTTTAACACCTCTACACGAATCCTCACCCGGGGGTCCGAGAATGGTCAAGGAGGTAGTTACGGGTTCAAAGTAATCGCCACCGATAATCATAACCTCGATACCGAATATGTGGATGTCACAGTTACCGATGATTTGTAGCTCAGACTTAACTTATAAGGCAACAATTTCCATGTGAAAAAGCCCCACCCCAGATCCCTATGGCACGAAGAATACTAAAACAACCAGACATTAAACTTAGTTTTAATATAGTTATAACCTATTAAAACCTCAATAGACTAAAAAGATATATCACTATGATTATTGATTGTAAGCAAGACGTCCATATTTTGATGGAAGGACTAAAAAGGTTTTTTTAGTTTCCCAATGACATGCGAAAAGAGTTCTCTGGACCAAATCGCATGAATAAGACCGCATCAATTGTGAATTTTTCCGGAATCACAAGGTACCAATCAGTGCTAAACCCTTAAAGCTGAACCCTTAAAACGAACTGCTAAGTTACTATATTAATAGCTTATAATATTGCTTCCTAAATATAAGCCAAGTATAGCCGATGTCCCCTTTGTTTCCCCGAGGGTGAGGTATAAGGCTTGGTAACGTCGTCGATATTTCGCATTATTGCCAGCTCAGCTCTGAGCCTGGCGATCAATTGTACCTCTGAACTAGCAGTGGATACTAAGGCTGTAGATGTCGACTGCAGCCAACTAGACTCCGCTTCCGATCTTTACCTGCAATGCCTGGTAGGCGAGAGCGCAAAGAAAAACCTCCAAGTAACTATAACGACCCAGACCTTTACATCCAGCAGCACCGATATCGATATCGACTGGTCCGAGTACCCTGGAGCTCTCACTTATCGTCTAAGCCTCACCGAAGACAAGTCATGCCAAAAGCAGATTTCGACCTTTGAATCTTCGGCCAATGCTAAAAGAGTCTCTGTGACAAAAGATGCCACCTATCATATCTGCGTCTTCGCTAACCTACCAGATGGTTCTGCTATAGCCGCCACTAATAACGGTGTACCCTTTACCATAGACACCACCAAGCCCGTGCTGGAGAGCACCACAACACCTATGCCTGCTAAGATCACTGATTCCTTTACCTTTGAGGCTAAGGTACAAGATGAAGAAGGGGTAACATACAAGTGGGTCCACAAATCCGGTGATGGGACGGTAAACTTTTCCAACCCTGATAGCGGCACGACTACAATAACCTACGAAGCAGGTGGCGGAGGCCCTCAGGAAGTAGACCTTATCATCACCGATCAAGCAGGCAACAATACCATCATCACCTATAATTTCGACACCGACCCTGTAGCAAACGATTCAGGTACAACACCTTCTTCAGGGAACAATACCAACCCCAGCAATGAGCCAGCCGGTAACTCTACAGATATTACAGCGCCTTTAGCAGGAGATTCTGGTAACCTAAACACAGCCAATATCTTGGAAACAAGCCTTTCTCTCAGCTGGACCAAAGCTAATGACGCTGATTCAAACGACAACACCATCCAGTACGAGGTGCGCCAATCATTAGCAAACAATATGAACAGCCTAGCTGATACTGAAACAAACGGCAGTATTATTCAATCTTACGAAACCGATAATAATAGCTACGCCGTAACTGAGCTTGCAGCTGCCACGACCTACTACTTTAATGTGATCGCTAGAGATGCGGCTGGCAACAAAAGCATCTACACGAGCGTAGCTGCCACCACCCTGGCTGACAATACTCTGCCTATAGTAGGTAATTCCGGCACCATCAATACAGCCAGCATCGCTGAAACAGGCCTCACCCTTAGCTGGACCAAAGCTACCGACGATCATTCACTCGACAATACCCTCCAGTATGAAGTGCGCCAATCATTAGCAAACAATATGAACAGCCTAGCTGATACTGAAGCAAATGGCAGTATTATTCAATCTTATGAAGCAGATGATAGCAGCCATACAGTAACCGGGCTGACAACTAACACGACCTACTACTTTAATGTGATCGCTAAAGATGCCTCTGGAAACCAGAGTATCTATACAACTGTAGCGGCCACCACCCTGGCTGACAGCACGGCACCTGACGCTGGTGATTCCGGAACCATAAATACAGCTAGCATCACTGAAAATGGCCTCACACTCAGCTGGACTACTTCTACTGACCTTCACTCACCCGATAACACCATTCAGTATCAGGTACGACAATCTTCAGCTGACAATATGAACAGCCTAGCTGATACTGAAACAAACGGCAGTATCATTCAGGATTATGAGACAGATGACAATAGCTACACAGTAACGGCTCTGACAGCTGGCTCGGTCTACTATTTTAATGTAATCGCTCGAAATGCCGCTGGAAACAAAAGCATCTACACCACTGTAGCGGCCACCACGCTAGCTGACAGCACAGCACCTGAGGCCGGTGATTCCGGCACTATAAACACAGCCAGCATCGCTGAAACAGGCCTCACCCTTAGCTGGACCAAAGCTAATGATGTGCATTCGCCTAACAACACCATCCAGTACGAGGTGCGCCAATCATTAGCAAACAATATGAACAGCCTAGCTGATACTGAAACAAACGGCAGTATTATTCAATCTTATGAAACCGATAATAATAGCTACGCCGTAACTGAGCTTGCAGCTGCCACGACCTACTACTTTAATGTGATCGCTAGAGATGCGGCTGGCAACAAAAGCATCTACACGAGCATAGCTGCCACCACCCTGGCTGACAATACTCTGCCTATAGTAGGTAATTCCGGCACCATCAATACAGCCAGCATCGCTGAAACAGGCCTCACCCTTAGCTGGACCAAAGCTACCGACGATCATTCACTCGACAATACCCTCCAGTATGAAGTGCGCCAATCATTAGCAAACAATATGAACAGCCTAGCTGATACTGAAACAAACGGCAGTATTATTCAATCTTATGAAGCAGATGATAGCAACCATATAGTAACCGGGCTGACAACTAACACGACCTACTACTTTAATGTAATCGCTAAAGATGCCTCTGGAAACCAGAGTATCTATACAACTGTAGCGGCCACCACCCTGGCTGACAGCACGGCACCTGACGCTGGTGATTCTGGAATTATAAACACAGCTAGCATATCGGACATGAGCGTCAGCCTCACCTGGACAAAGGCTACTGATACCCATTCACCGAACAACACAATTCAATATCAAGTACGGCAGTCATCCACCAACAACATGAACAGCCTAGCTGATACTGAAACAAATGGCAGTATCATTCAGGATTATGAGACGGATGATAGCAGCTACACAGCAACAGCACTTGCTGCCAGCACAACCTACTACTTTAATGTTATAGCTAGGGATGCTACGGGGAATAAGAGCATCTACACGACTGTATCAGCCACCACAGCTGTTGACAGCACCCCACCCAATGTATTAACTGTCAGCTCATCCAGTTCTGATGGTAACTATCAAGGCGGCGAACAAATACTCATCACAATAACTTTTTCTGAAATTGTAAATGTGACCGGCACGCCTACCATAGAACTTGAAACTGGCATTAATGATGGCGTTGCTACATATATTAGCGGTTCAGGCACAGATACTCTTGTATTTTCTTACACGCCGGCCTTCAATCACTCTGTTAGTGGGCTAAATTATCAGTCGACAAACTCACTTGTGTTAGGGTCAGCAACCATAAGTGATGCAACTGGAAACTCCGCAGCGTTAACATTACCAGAGACAACCAGTCCATCTAGCCTTGCTGGCTCTAGTAGTATAGAGATTACCCCAACTACTGTCACCATTACTATTAACTCAGGCGATGCTTCCACAAACAATTCAACCCTTAACCTCGAATTTAATGCGTATGGCGCTGCAGAGATGTTAATCTCTGAAACAGCTGAATGTTCAAGCGGAAGTTGGGAAACCTACACTAATACAAAAAACTGGGCGCTCTCCTCACTAAACACCAGCGTTGATGTCTCTGTTAAATTCAGAGACAGCTCCAACAACGAAACAGCTTGTATAGCAGGAAGTATTATCCACGACAACATCGCACCAAATGCTACATATGCGAACGAGCCGTCAAATCCAACAAATAATATTTCCTATGATTTTGATGTTTTGCCAGCCAACGGCCTCGTGAGTTACACCTTCGCTGTTATCAATGCAGCCGCTGACTGTGCAAGCGCTGGCTACTCTGCAAATACCAACGAGACCACAAATATAAGCTCTAACCTAACAGCTAGTGGCAGCTGGAAGCTCTGCTTAAAAGGCATCGATGAGCTTGGAAATGAGCAATCAACGGCCACTGAATATACCTGGACTTTAGCACCCACCCCAAATCCAACAGATCTTGCAGCTGATGATGGTTCAGGACCCAATGAAAATTCAACAAGCACGACACTATCATGGGTCACCGGAGGAGAAAGCACGACTGGCTTTAAGATTTCATATGGGCCAGGAGATACACCTCCGCCTGATTGTAGCTCAGGTACTGTCATTGATGAAGTGAGCATAACAGGCACAAGTCATAGCTTAACAAATCTGACTGCCTCCGATCAATACAGTTTTAGAGTATGTGCCCTTAACGACCTAGGCGAAGAGTCAACCGGCAGCACTTTAACTGTGGATTTTGCCTCCCTTGATCTTGAAGTTACTACTTTATCGTCTAATGAAACATTCGAGATTGGCCTAGATGAACCTGATGGGCTCACTATACACTGGGGTGATACCTCCGTCAGCAGCCATAGTGCTACTGGCGAAGACAATCAAGTGACACACATCTACCAAAACCCAGGGGTATACACCGTAAAAATCAGAGGCAAGGCCGCAAGAATCAATTTTTATAGTGATAATGCGGCCAACAAACTCACAAAATTACTTTCTGTTGTATCTGGGATTTCCGATATCACGAGTTTTAGAAATGCATTTAAAGATACTGCTTTATCTGAAACCATTCCTGATAATTTCTTTGACAATACAACCATGGCATCAGATTTCAGCCATAGTTTTGCCGGCACTTCCAGTCTATCAGGACCTATCCCATCCGGACTTTTTGATCAGAACACTGCCGCTACTACTTTCGAAAGCACTTTTGCTGGATCTGGCATTACTTCGATTCCTTCAGGACTATTTGACAACAACAACCTCGCAACAAGCTTTGTCAGCGCCTTCGAAAATACAAACCTTGCTGGGGGCAATGCTCCCGCACTCTGGGACGACTTCCCTAGCGCTGATGGAACCAATTGCTTCCAATCTTCGTCAGTTGATAATATCGCTAGTATCCCTGAGACTTGGGGAGGTGATCTTCCACTTTATCGTTTCTATCGTTTACTTATCACTAGAAATAACGCTATGGGTCTCAGTACTGGTGATGTACTGATCATTAATGAATTAGGTTTCAAAATTAATGGTGTCTTAGCGCAGAACTTGATGACCGATAACAACATTGGAACTATAGGGGGTATAAATGCTATTGCCTCCGCTTCAAGTCAAGGCGAATACATGGACTACTCAACTTTTACACTTATAACGCTCTACGCTTACCAGGCTTTTGACGGAGAAGCTTCTTCTCCAAACTTCTGGCAATCTCTTAGCGCCTATGACATGATGAATGGATACTATACAACGGCTTCCCCTAGCTGGATTCAGATAGAATTCCCGTTTGAAATAAACGTCACCGGACTGCGCCTAGAGGCTCCTGGTTCTGATCGCGCACCTAGGGATTTTAAGTTGCAAGGCTCAGATGATGAAATAAATTGGACTGATATTCCAGGATCAGAACTGACAGAAATTGACATATCTGATTTTGCTGGTGGGTATGAATATGATTTTTAAAAGTGAGCCTTAATATCAAACATAAAAGCAGTAACATTCTTGAGACAATCAATGAAACTATAGGATACTGTAGTTGACAGGATTTAGATAAGATCATATTTGGTATTTAGCCCGCAACAGTGCATAGGATCTCAAACAGGCCTTTTAAAGGAATCGAGTGAAATTTATAAACCGCTTATTGGGAATAAATGCTTAGCTGGAAAAAGATCCGTCGTTTCTATTTTTAGATCGGCTTGTTACACTATTCTCACCTTTTTCCCTCTTTATTGTTCTAATGTAATGCTTCTAAAAAATAACTAAGTTTTTAGTAACCGCACCCCTGGCTTAGATCAAAAGCAAGGGTTGGAGAAGTAAAGCAATTTAGCATCGAGGCTTAAACCACTATGAAACATATTTTCTCTATATTATGTAACTATTTATTAACCAATAAATATAATTTTTATAGATATTTACAGTTATTATTAATGTTTTAAAAAATTTTACCCATAACTAAAAGAAAACTAATGAAAAATAGCATAGGCGGTGGGCAGTTATGCTTCAAGCATCTATCAGCATAGACTTGTAATTCCACGATCACAGCTAGCTGCCAGGGTTAGGTATTCACAGGGGATCTTAGAGAGATTTCTAGCTCTGGATTACGGAAGATTTCAGCTCAGAAGCACAGAAATTCTTCACTGAAAGCAGACGGCGAAGAAGATGTGATAGCGAGCCTAGGATCTAATAAAAAAAGGACTTTTATCGAGATGACATACTCGGTTTTTACAAAAAAGGGCAGAAAATATATGGCAAATACTAATAGTGCAGATCGACAACACATCCAGGAATCTTTCCGCTTCATGAAGCCTAAATACATCGTTGCTGCCATTGCTTTAATGAGCTTAATCCTAAGCTGTACAAATCAAACAAAAAGGGACCGCCCAAATTCAGTCAAAATACCTAACAGCATAGACACCGAGCGATCAGAAGCTAAATCTGAAAATGAACCTGAAAATCAACCTGAACCTGGATGACAAGGTGAAGAAGACGAAAATTCAAAAAACTCGGAAAATAGCCAGGCAAAAGGCAGCAACTGTGAATATGAGTCACAAGAAATTGCTCATGGCGACACAATAACAAGAACCATGTATAAAACAGCTACTATTCCTGATGGGGAAGAATGTGCTAGCGAAGTTCAAAATGGTACTTGCAAATCAGGCAATATCACCTGGGATGGCACCTATCAAAACCGCTCTTGTGGTCTCACAGCAAAATTTGCTTCAATTGAGACTGGCTCAGTTAATAGCTGCGGGCTGGACAATATCGGGAACGCTTATTGCTGGGGGAAGGGCGACACCGGTGCGTTAGGAGACGGTTCATTAAATAACAAAAGCACTCCCACAGCAGTCATGGGTGGACATAAATTTAGCTCACTTGCTATTGGCCGTTTTCACACCTGTGGCATCACCACCGAAAGCAAAACATACTGCTGGGGAGATGGAGAAAATGGCCGTTTAGGAGTGGGAAATCAAAATATAAACCTTGAACCAACTGCGGTTTTTGGCGAACACACATTCATCGCAATAACTGCCAGTGAGACCCATACCTGCGCCCTAAAAGATGATAATTCCGCCTATTGTTGGGGGTCCCCTCTGGATGGTAGACTAGGCAATGATAGTAGTGATGCGCAACTTCAGCCGGCGAAGGTTAGTGGCCAGCATACTTTTACATCTATAAGCGCCGGCCGACACCATACATGCGCTCTCAAAAACGACGGTTCAGCCCTTTGCTGGGGTAAGGGCTCTGATGGACAACTAGGTAATGGCAGCACTGATTATAAGCTAGAACCTACGGAAGTGATCGGAAACCATACCTTTACATCAATAGACTGCGGTGGCTACCACACCTGCGGCTTAAAAAACGACGGCTCGGCGTATTGTTGGGGCTATGGTGGAGAAGGCCGATTAGGTGATGGGTCAGCAAACAGCAAGAGCGAACCGACACTAGTAGTCGGCGAGCATACCTTTAAAACCATTAGTGCCGGCATTAAACATACCTGCGCCCTAATAGAAGATGGCACTGCATATTGCTGGGGAATTGGAGAAAATGGCCGACTCGGAGACGGGAGTACCGATACCAGAGTGAAACCAACAGCCGTTGCCGGCGGCAATACCTTTATATCGATTGGTTCCGGCTGGTCTCAAACCTGTGCCCTGCGGCCCGACAACGCAGCATATTGCTGGGGCGATGGAGAACAGGGCCGTTTAGGAAATGGAGATGAATTAACGAGGCTACAGCCAACTCAAGTAATCAAAGGTGAACTTCATTAGAAGAAGTAGCCAGGAATGAAAATAATAGAGCCTTAATTGTCATCTTGCGAGTAAAAACAGCTGCCCTTAGGCGCATGGTTGCTTAGCAAATCGTTTTGAACCCTACTGCTCAAGATTACCCAAGTAAGTAATGAGGAGCCTTATACTATGCGCCTAGGGCGCAGCTATTTTTTTTCGCATGGTGTGTAAAGTTCGCACCCTTTGGGAGTAATCATTTTATTGCGATACTTTTTTTGCAGCTTAAAAGCGCCAAACTTGCACTTTCTTTGCGCTTCACGCTTAGCCTTTGATTCCGACCGCGATTCACCATAGTAATAAGTTTTATTACCTTCTTGAATGTATTCAATATCGTTGTAATAGACACATCGATATTGTTGTTTCGAGCTACCTCGGTCGCCGAAACCAGCGAGGAGTGTTTGACTCATCAAAAAGCTGCAAAGCGCCATGCCGATGAAAGTTCTCATATTGTTCTCTCCTTTATGAACCGTTGTTGCAGCCATAGCAATACAATAAAACATCTTCCATTGCAAAACATTCATCTGATAATTAATCGAACAGGTAACATCCATGTTACTGCGTAAAATGAACCACTATAAATTATAAGAATAGATAAAGGTGTCACACACAAAGAAGGTGTCATCACTTACACCTTTCTCCAGAAAAATCATAAAAAAAGCAGCCTGACCGAACTAAACAGCGCTTTTTAGGCAGGCAAGTAGGGCAGGCTATCTAGAACCTTGGGAGCTCGACTATTTGTACGAGCCGAACCAACTACCACGCTTCACCTTACCGCGGGCATAGTCACCCCATGAACCTTTAAAGTCCCCGGTTTCGATGTCTTCCATATGCCACTCAAACCAGCCCTGCCCCCTACTCATCTTCCACTTTCCAGTTAGAGTGCGGCCGTTATTGCTGTAGTTCAACTGGGAAAGTTCTGCTGTAAAGCCCTCATCTGATTTGAAGGAGCCTCTCTGCCCATTAATACTGATGGAGGCCCGGTAATTTCGGCCATTGTAGGACTTATAGTAACCAACAAGCGGCTTTTCAAAGTACAAGGGTTCACAAGGTGCGTACTCCCAATTACAAACAAAAGCCCCACCCGGTGTCGCTTCGTCCATCTCTACCAATGACTGGCTATAACCCCGGTGTGCGAGGGAAGCGCCGATACTGGCTTCGATGGTAATAAACTGATCACGGTCTGAACAGTTTGTATAATGAGCGTAAGCGTTCTTGGCTTCTGCAAAAAAGTCGCCCTCACCCTGAATAGGTTCTTCACTAAAGGCCTCGTCACCACTCTCAAGAATCTTAAAGCCGACATTGACATCACCCCGGGATTCAGGGGAAATAGAATGACTTCCCTCAGCTGTCGCTGAATGAAAGCGAAACTTCTGGCCAGCTGGGATACGAAGTTTTACCTTAGCCAAACAGTCGCGACTAGTATTGCCAGGCTTCTCTAGTAGAAGGTTGAAGTCTTGGAAAAACACTCTCAGGCTCTCTCCTAGCTCTCCGTATTCACCATTGGGGTCAAGCCTTGTCTCCACTGTGCCACACTCCTCTGACAGGTAGGCGTCAGCGATTTCGCCATGGGCAGGCAGACTGATTAAACTTAATAATATTAGGTGCTTAATGTTCATTTGATTCTCCTTCGAAGCAATTTAAAGGCTCCATTGAAATTGGGTGTAAAACAAGTGATTCGATTTGAAATAACAAAGGGAGCTCAACCCCTCTTTGTCGGTTAACAATTAGACTTATAGAGACTGTTTGAGAGACACGCACGTCGTGACTACATACCCCCTGCGGGGTATCGCCAGTCACAGCTAACATAAACTCTCTTTCGACCGGGCTCGCCTCAGATGTCTTCAGTTGAAAGGCATCTCGGTTTGACCTATTATTGCTCAGGCGTGTGCTGAGAATCGCTTGCAGGCTTTGACCGGCGCCCCCACTAAAAGCGACACCCGAAGCGATAACTCTTAAACCTTCCGTAGCTGTGTATCCTGCTGGGATAAACACATGCCCTTTGATAGTGCAGTGGTATCTCAAGGGCGAAGTATCGTCAAGCTGTGCCTCAGGCAGGCGGAAAAAGCGACTACCTAAATTATCATACACAGTCTCGAGATGACATCGACCAGGTAAGTCATAATTGTGGGTGGCCAACCTCGACTCGCCGTGAGCCGCTGCCACACTCACTATCCCTATTAAACTTAAGATGATCCAGTTCGTCATTTTTTTCCCCTTACCAGCAGCGCTTGAATCGAATTTGGCATAGCTTTGTGTATCCAGATGAAGCACCTTCGTCGAGATCGACCATAGTGGTACCCGAAAGGTCATTACGAGGCTGCTGAGCCGAAGCATAGACCGATGTTGTTAGAGGGATAGAAGCCCCGCACTCTCGATCCTCAGCAGCCAACTCATAGCCTTTAATATCTCCGGTATAGTCCCAAATATCGCCTTGCTCCTGATCACCGTTCCTAAGGCTGTAGAAGGCGGTTGTTCGCGCTGATTTGCCATTTGAGGCGCGATGGCTCACTGTCAACCGAGCGGTTCCTTGGTCTGACAGCTGGTAGATACCATCTACCGAAAACTGGAATACTTCAAGTTTGTAACCTGAGGGCATAGACACACGGTAATCCATGGTGCAGCGTTTTTTCACATAGCTTTGATCCCCAGTTACCGCAGCCATACCCGAAAAGAATGCGGCTATATAATATTTACCCCCTTCTTCCACAACTCGTATATCATCACCGGCGCAGTCGCCACTTAAGAATGGACTCGAAATGTACGGGCCAGCTACAGCCGAGCTAGACAAAAGAAGAAGAGCTTTTAAAATCATTCGTTTCATAACATAAATCCTCGTAAAAGTTAAAATAAATAAACTAATTCAGTGTTGTGGAAATAACTTCAGCTGGCTACTAGTTGATCCAGAACTCCCTTTTATTATGTGCAGGTGGCCTACCTGTTCTTGATCAACTTGAAAAGAAAATATTGCAGTCATAAACGAAAAAGAACCCAAGATGAAGCTTCCTATCGAAGCTAAACTTACTGCTCGCTGCATTTCCATCTTTCCTGCCGCCCCAAGCCTCGGACTGCCCGAACCAGATGGCCCGGAGGTTAACTGAAGATCACTCACACTGCCCAGAAGCAAAGTAAAAAAATACATGTTTAAAACAGCTCTCAACAGCATATGTTTCGCCTCAAAAGTATGGTTTTTATAATCAGCCACCAACCAGCTGCTCCAGTTATCCGCTAGAACCTTTCTTCAGGCAATACCGCAAGCTACCAATGGTTACACAACTCCCACGAATGGTATCAATAACAAAATAACTTTAAGTTTATGGGCGGCTTGGTCGGAAAGGGCATTAATGAAATAAACTTTAGGTATTTACGAACCATACTTCACATCAGGAGATTCTTAGACTTTAACGGCTATTCATCGTCATTGGCGAGTAACCTTACTGCGACTGAATATCCTA
>Ga0099800_1101_pt1 | contig 24010 bp, 20 predicted proteins | sample Uncmet6_SortRC_1_FD_89868 | JGI IMG/M metagenome (GOLD analysis project Ga0099800, IMG submission 89868) | Marine eukaryotic communities from CALCOFI LINE 67, Pacific Ocean - CN11_C50_N6_SortRC_1 | ecosystem: Environmental > Aquatic > Marine > Oceanic | place: Pacific Ocean: Monterey Bay... | reverse complement strand
AGTTTTCGATTATCGAGCAATACTTTACTCGTCCCTTTACACAACAGGACGATATTGGCATCGGTGATGACTCAGCTATTTTGACCCCTCCTACCAATCAACAATTGGTGATTTGTACCGACACACTGGTTGCAGGTCGACATTTTCCACTTGAAACCTCTGCCCATGCCGTTGGCTGGAAAAGTGTGGCGGTGAATTTGTCTGACATAGCGGCTATGGGTGCAAAACCTCATAGTATTCTATTAGCATTGAGTCTACCCAACATCGACCATGACTGGCTACAAGGCTTTAGTCAGGGACTTTTCGATTGTTGCGATCGATTTGATGTCGCACTGATTGGTGGTGATACCACCCAAAGTCCACACCTCACCATTACCGTCACAGCACTCGGTTATATTGAATCAGGTCAGGCGATTTGTCGCTCAGGTGCTCAGGCAGGCGATTATATTGTGGTCAGTGGGCAGGTGGGCGATGCTGCCTACGGTTTGCAACATTTAGGTGAAGCCTTACAATCCAGATTAGATTATCCAACCCCACGCTGTGAACTCGGTCAAACCCTTAAGGGATTAGCCTCTAGCATGATCGATGTTTCAGATGGCTTGGCACAGGATTTAGGTCACATTCTCAAAGCGTCCAATGTCGGCGCTAAAATCTTTCTCGATCAACTGCCTCTTGACCCTGCACTGCAAATACTGCCAGATCAGCAAAAATGGCAATATGCGTTGGCGGGTGGCGATGACTATGAACTTTGTTTTACAATAAGTCCGCAAAACTACGAAAAACTTTTGCAACAACAATTAAATGTCAACATTACAATGATTGGCCTGATTACACAGGCCACAGACTTAATATTTGAACACGATGGTCAAAATCATCCTGTTCAGTTTCATGGATATCAACACTTTGCCTAAACCCTCCATTCCTTTTCAAAGTATGCGCTGGTCAGATCGACTGATTACCTTTTGTGGTGTTGGCTTTGGTTCAGGGCTTCTGCCTAAAGCGCCAGGAACCTTTGGTTCTGCGTTTGCTTTGTTATTTATTCCGATTTGGATATGGCTCGGTTTTTATCCGTCTGTTTTTGTGATCATTCTCATGAGTCTGGTTGGGATTTATATTTGTGGAAAAACCGCAGATTTGATGGGGGTACATGATGATGGGCGCATCGTTTGGGACGAATTTGCAGGTCAATCGATTACTGTTCTGCCTTTAATCTTTTTTAATCTAATGAATATACAATGGGCACTCATCAGCTTCTTGTTGTTTCGCCTGTTTGATGTCTGGAAACCGTGGCCGATTCGCGTGATTGATCGACGTGTAGAGGGTGGTTTTGGTATCATGTTGGACGATATTATCGCAGGGCTTTGGGCTGCGCTCTGTATCATCATTTATTTATTGTTTGGTCTAAGCCGTTAAGTAGGTTATTCATGTCAACGACCGTTATTATTCTTGCAGCAGGTAAAGGAACGCGGATGCGCTCCCAACTTCCAAAAGTATTACAACCCCTTGCTGGACAACCTTTATTAGGTCATGTCATTAATACTGCAAAAAAACTCAATGCCAGTAATATTATTACGATTTATGGTCACGGCGGTGATCGAGTACAACAACAATTTGCCCAAGAACAGATTCAATGGGTGGAACAAGCCGAACAATTGGGTACAGGTCATGCCGTACAAATGACCTTATCTGTTTTGCCAAAAGACGGTATATCCCTGATTCTATATGGTGATGTGCCTTTAGTCCGTGAGCAAACATTGCAACAATTGCTTGAAGTATCTATACCTTCTGGCATTGGCATGATCACTTTAAATGTTGATAATCCAACAGGTTATGGCCGTATTGTACGCCAAAACAATCTGATTCAGGCGATTGTAGAACATAAAGATGCCAGCGAAGAACAGCGCCAGATTCAGGAAATTAACACCGGGATTTACTGTGTCAGCAATCAAAAACTGCATGAATGGTTACCAAAGCTATCCAATCAGAATGCGCAAGGCGAATATTACCTGACTGATATTGTGGCAATGGCGGTGGCAGATGGTCTTGAAATTGCATCCATTCAACCCCAACTTGCCTATGAAGTTGAGGGCGTAAACGATCGCCTGCAACTCGCGGCACTGGAACGTGAGTTTCAACAGCAACAAGCGACTGAGCTGATGCAACAGGGCGTCACTTTTGCTGACCCTGCACGCTTTGATTTACGTGGCTCAGTCAAAGTCGGTCAAGATGTTCGTATTGATATCAATGTGATCATTGAAGGTCAATGTGAACTCGGTGATGGTGTTGAAATTGGTGCAGGATGTATTCTCAAAAACACCACAATCGCCGCAGGCACCAAAGTTCAGCCGTATAGTGTCTTTGAAAATGCGATTGTGGGTGAAAATACCCAAATTGGTCCTTTCGCACGTTTACGTCCGGGTGCAGTGTTGGCCAACGAAGTTCATATTGGTAACTTCGTAGAAGTCAAAAATACCCGTATTGGGCTAGGTTCCAAAGCCAATCACTTTACTTATCTGGGTGATGCCGAAGTTGGTGAAGGTTCCAATATTGGTGCAGGCACTATTACCTGTAATTATGATGGCGTGTATAAACATAAAACCGTGATCGGTGATGCTGCCTTTATTGGCTCAAATAGCTCACTGGTCGCGCCTGTGAAAATTGGCAACGGTGCCACGATTGGTGCAGGTTCTGTGATTACCCGTAATGTCGCAGACAATACGCTGGCTTTTGAACGTGCCGAACAAATTGAAAAATCAAACTATCAACGTCCCCAAAAGTTGAAGAAATAAGAGGATTAACCTATGTGTGGTATTGTCGGCGGCGTTGCTGAACGTAGTATTACCGATATTTTAATTGAAGGTCTAAAACGCCTTGAATACCGTGGTTATGACTCTGCGGGCGTTGCCTTGGTGAATAACCAGCAGATTTTACGCGAGCGTCGAGTGGGTAAAGTTGCCAATCTCGCTGAAGCGGTGAGTGAACATCATTTGACCGGTTCTCTGGGGATTGCCCATACCCGTTGGGCCACACATGGCAAACCGACTGAAAATAATGCGCATCCCCATGTGTCTGGGAATGTGGCTGTAGTTCATAATGGCATTATTGAAAATTATCAGGAATTGAAAGATCAGCTTCAGGCAGAAGGCTATATCTTTAGTTCACAAACTGATACTGAAGTGGTTGCTCATCTGGTCAATGATGCGCTAAAACATACTGACAGCCTGCTCGATGCAGTACGTCAAGTGGTGCCAAAACTTAAAGGCGCCTATGCGCTTGGAATTGTACATACCCAACATCCTAATGAACTGATTACTGTACGTGAAGGTTCACCACTGGTGATCGGTGTCGGGATTGGTGAAAATTTTATCAGCTCAGACCAATTGGCACTTTTGCCAGTCACCAACCGTTTTGTCTATCTGGAAGAAGGTGATATTGCTCGTCTGACCCGTGACAGCATTGATATTTATGCACAGGGTGAACGTATTGAGCGTCCGATTAAAGAATTGGATGCCGCGGTGAGTAATGCGTCTAAAGGTGAATATAAACACTATATGCTCAAAGAAATCTATGAGCAGCCAGATGCGATTCAGCAAACTATTTCTCAAGCATTAAATAGCAATGCACTGCGTGAAGACTTCCTGAAAAATGCAGAACTGGATTTTTCTAAAATCCAAAGCGTGCAGATTATTGCCTGTGGAACCAGTTATCACTCAGGCATGATTGCAAAATACTGGTTTGAACAGTTGATTGGCGTTCCTTGTCAAATCGAGATTGCCAGTGAATTCCGTTATCGCTCGCCTGTGATTGTCGCCAATACTTTATATGTATGTATTTCTCAGTCAGGAGAAACCGCGGATACTTTGGCAGCCCTGCGTGAAACCCAGAAACGCGCCAAAGCCAATGCCTTAGATATTGTGACTTTAAGCATTTGTAATGTTGCAACATCTTCAATGGTACGTGAAACAGATCATCACTTATTGACATTGGCTGGCCCTGAAATTGGTGTGGCTTCAACCAAAGCATTTACCACCCAACTTGCCGCTTTAATGCTCTTGATCTTAAAAGTAGGTCAAGTCAAACAACAGATTTCTAGTGAACAGATTGCTGAAATTGCTGCTCAACTTTGGCATTGTCCAAAAGTCATGTTGAATACCTTGCAACAAGATGCTCAGATTTTACGTCTTTCAGAACTTTTTGTTGAAAAACAGCATTGTTTGTTCTTGGGCCGCGGGACACATTATCCGATTGCACTGGAAGGGGCACTAAAGCTCAAGGAAATTTCTTATATCCATGCTGAAGGTTATGCTGCGGGTGAACTGAAACACGGTCCGTTGGCTTTGGTCGATAATGAAATGCCTGTGGTAATTTTAGCGCCAAACGATGACATGCTGGATAAACTCAAATCCAACATGGAAGAAGTTCAGGCTCGTGGTGGTGAACTGTTTGTCTTCGCGGATGAAAACAGTGGCATTGTGGAAAAAGATCGTCAGCACGTGGTCTATGTTCCAAAGGTAAATGCTTGGCTCGCCCCGATCATTTACAGTATTCCGGTGCAGTTGCTTTCTTATCATGTCGCAGTTCTAAGGGGTACGGATGTAGATCAACCCCGAAATTTAGCAAAATCAGTCACAGTTGAATAATATTCATAAAAATCAAATACTTATATTATTGGAATATTTTATAAGTATTGAGTAATAAAGTGTAATACTGCATTGCTCAAAAAATCCACACCAACTATGCTTTAAGGAGCATGAGGTGTGGATTTTTTTTATAAAATTATCTAAAAATCAAATGATTTATCGGATAAACGATCTTTCATTTTTTAATACCAATAAAAAAATCCGATCTAATCACATTGCTGGTACTTTAAAATTAAGGATAGAATCAATAAATAAAACGTTAAAACTGATTATAAGATTAAAACGATAATTTCATTACAGAGGATCATGTGCATACTTTACTAAATACCAGAGGAGTCAGCAGTGGTCTGACAAATTTAGTGCAAAAATTCTGTGACTTGCACTCCATACCGTCCCCGATTACTCGTTTATATGACGTGGATGAGCGATTGCCACTGGTAGAGTGGTATCGAATTCTGAATTATTTAAGTCAATATTATAAAAAAGATGATTTGGGGATAGAGCTTGGAAAGTTGTGTGAGCCTGCCGATATCGGTATTGTGGCTTATCTTGCCATGAATTGTGAAACCTCTGGTCAAATTATTCATTTATTTCAACGCTATCAGCGAATTTGGTATCATATTTCTTTAGTTTGCATTGAAAATACGGCTGACGCATTTTCATTTATTTGGAAAAGCCCTACCTTTGTACAAGCAGGTCAATTTGTTAAAGAAGCACGTTTAGCAAACGATGTTGCTTTTGCCATGATGATGACTTTTATCAATAACCTAGTCTATCCTCAGGTGTTCCATGCCAAACGAATGGAGTTTAGTGCACCTGCTCCTACGGTAATTTCTGCGCACGAACGTTTTTTTGCTTGTCCTGTCATTTTCGATTGTTCCCTCAACACTGTCTCTTATACACACCAGATGCTTGACTTAACGGTCAATGCGGGCTATTCAGACCATATGCTGAAACGCATATTGGAAAAAAATGCCAATTATCTACTCACCAAATACCCTGAAAATATTTCATTTAATGAATTAGTCTATCGAAATATTGTAGCCGCCATTCAAAAAAATAGAGTTGATATTCAATATGTTGCTAATCAAATGGGGATTTCTCCTCGTTTATTACAGTACCGACTTAAACTTCATGGCACGACCTTCTCGGATAAACTTAATAAGATCAGAAAAACACTTGCATTACAGTATCTTGAGGATGACTCATTAAGTATTAATGAAATTTCTGCGCTTCTGGCTTATCGAGAACAGACCTCATTTAATCGTGCCTTTAAGTCTTGGACAGGTATGAGTCCTTTGCAATGGCGCGCAGAACATCAAATACAAGAGAGCAAATTTGCTTTTCATGTGTAACTAAACCATGAGATTCCACGGATTATCCTGCTCTTCAAAAAACTCATCCAAAATTACCCGTCGATATTGTAGTGGACTCATGCCCGTCCAGTTTTTGAATGAGCGATTAAACGAGGTTTGTTCCTGATAGGAAAGTAACAGTGAAATATCTAGGATACTTAGACTCGGATCTGCAAGATATCCAATTGCCAGCTCTTTACGCACCTGATTCAACCGTTGCTTAAAAGTATAACCCTGTTGTTTAAGCTTATATTGGAACATACGAGAGGTATAACCCAATTGTTGTGCCACATATTCGATAGAAATTTTGCCTTGATGCACTGCATGGATAATGGCACGTTGTACCACTTCATCAAAAGAATTACATTCTGGTAACTCTTGTAATAATATGTCTGCCTGCTGGATCAAGATCTGATTTAACACAGGATCTGCACTGGGCACCGTCAGATTTAAATTACTCAACGGAAAATACATATTGGTCTTGTTGTGACTAAACTCGACAGGACAATTAAAATAGCTTTCATAGAGCTGTGGATTTTTGGGGCTAGCCGAAACAAACTCGATACGATTTATTGCAATCCTGTTTGGATAAATCAATTGATTAACCAAATTAAAAAATATGGCAATCATGGTTTCATCGGCCACTGCTCCCGCCTTGAAGTATGGATCAAATTCCCAACTAATGATCAGCTCATTATCATGGCATTTAACCGAAACATCCATAAAATCATAGCTTAAGCGCTGAAACTGTAAAAATGAGGATAAGGCTTGCGTCAGATTGTCACTGCTAAGCCCAATATAAGCCATAATCCCCAAATGTTCAGGTTTGACCAGTTCTGCGATTTTCAATCCCAAAGCAGGAACGGGATATTGTTGTTCAATATAATTTAACAAAAATAGCCACTCAGAAAAAGGAACTCGCTCGTTAAGCGCGTAATCCTTAACACGATCAGGGAGGGTCAAATCGTGTTGATCACAAAACAGTTCCAGTAAACGCATTAAGTTACTGCTAACCGATTTAATATGATAGAAAGTTCGTTGCATGGATGGATTCAACCATATCTATAAATATAATTAGGGAGACTCCTGTCAAAAACAGGAGCTGATTCACTCAACAATTAAGGTTGAAGAAAAGAAATATTTTTTTCAAAATCGTGTTGGTTACCAAAATCATCAATCAGACTAAAATTGAGCTGATACTGATCAGCCTTAGGCAAAGTCCCATTGAACTGATACTGTCGTTGTGATTTGGGATAGCTCATCATGTCTGTTTCCGCATTTGTCTCAATCATTTGTTTTTGATAGCTCAATTGAATATTGACCATCGAAGCATGATAAGCAGTTGGGTTATCACATATTAATTTCCAATGATCTTGCTCGACTTGCAGGGAGAAATTGAGCTGTTTGGCAATGTCAGATAGTTCAAATTTTTTCAGGCTTTTCGGGCGATAAAAAATCTTGAGCTGAGTATTCATCGCCAGACTAATATAAGCGTCTTGCTGATCGGGTTGTGGGATCGCTGGAATTTCATATAGATTGAGCCAATAGACTGATTCACGATCTTTAGGAAGTATTTGTCCGTTATAGACCACTCTTAAACTTTGCAGACCACGTGCAGTCATTTTAGAAATAGGCGGCAAAGTGATAAACGGAATTTCAGCGTGATCTGGACTCCCCTGTCCTTGATCAACCCATGTTTGTAAAATCACAGGATAATCATTGACATTGGCAAGCATTAAGCTTCTTTCACGCTGACCTTCTTCAAACAGTAGTCGTGTTTTTGACGCAAGAATACCTGCACTGACTGAATTAGCCGTAAGCAGACCTGTTAGGCTGAGGAGAAATATTGCTTTTAACTTCATTATTGCACCTTCACCAACACATAGGCCGTGGCATGGACTTTTCCAGCCTCGACAGTTTGACCATCGAGTTTCTTTAAGATCGCAGTGTAATTTTGCAAATAATGGGTATAGCCTGCTTCGGTAGAGCCTTTTGCAGTTGCACCGTCTTTAAATGGATACCAACCTGCATTGGCACCATTGCCTGATATACCGGGTTGCCCAACAAAATTCATATCAGTACCAGTACTGCTATTGCGTAGAAAAATACCAACGCCTTTGGCGATGCCATTGGTGCCATATTGATCAGAGAGCAGTGCTTTCACTCCATTTTGCGCATTCACCAAACCTAGTTTCTGGGCGGCGGCATAAGCCCCTTCAGATGCTTGTATACCCATTGCTGTTTGCTTACTTGCTATACCAGACACAGCCTGATTCGAACATTCAATCGAGACATTAAACTGAGCTTGCGTAGATTTCCCCTGATTTAAAGCTTCAACCGTCATCGTATCAAATAGCACTAACGGCGTTGCATTTCGTGCTACGCAAGTAGGTTCATTGTACAGGGTGTTACCTGAACGCATACCATAACCGAAACCATTATCTGCTCCCCAAAAGCTCCAGTTGCTTGCTGAATCCTCTCCAATATTATCACTAGTTAATCCTGGACCTTTGAGCTGAATATAGGCATTAGGCTGAGTACAGCCATATGATCCAGTCGCAATGGTTCCACCAGTTCCAGTGCCACAATAGTTAGACTGGCCTGATGCAGGGATACTACTAATACGATACAATTCAGCATACAAGGTGGGTAAATCTTGCAAACGAATTTGGATTTTATTGCCCACAGTCACATAATTTCGAACGGGAAGTGACTTCCAGTAACGGGTCAGAACAACCCCATCCATCGTCTGCTTAATCCCAATATAACGGAAGTAAGTTGCATAGACATTTGGCATTCCATCTTGGGCACCTAAATCCCAGTACCCCCCAACACGGTCATCCCCATTGGTCGCCACAAGAAAATATATATTGGGCAAATCACTTGCATCACATTCCCATAAAACACTCGCAGCTGTAGCCGACCCATAGGTATAATTAGTCGGTGGTACAATTGCTTTACCCAATACAGTGCCCACAGGCTGTAAATAGGTGCTGGTCAGATTGACTGTACCAAACCGAATTGGAGCTGTACGATCATCTTCAGTTTGACTCACGCCTGTACTTCTACATGTTGCATAAGCGGATACTGTATAGCATCCCATCATTAATATTAGGATTTGAAGTAACCAAAACTTTAATGTTTTCATTTTGCTTGCTCCATTTGACAAGTTTGCTCAAAACGAATCAAAGGCTGCTTGATGGCTTCATCATCAATATGATAAGCAACATGACATTGTTGATCATTTTGCTCTCCCCACTACACTTTCAAGCGTCCCTGACGGTTTTCAGCACGGACATAGAGCTGCCCACTTTGACCCACCATTCCAATGATATTGCCTTGCTCATCCACCACTTCTGCACCTAAAGGCACATATTCTTTTTGATCATTGTCCAGTCTTGCCTGTATCAATAACGGATAACCTGAACGGGTTTTAAATTTGATTTTAATCGCAGCTCCCGCATAAGGTGCGACTTGCTGTTCACTACTTTCTATTTCTACTTGCTCAGAAATCCCTTGCGGATCTAATGCAATTGTATTGTATTGATACGCAGTGATGGCTGGCACCAATGCATAGCCTGACTTATTAATGGTTGCCCCTTGTCCATTATAGACACGCGCCCCTTCAGCACCTTTAGCTTCAACCAAAGCAAAAGTCTCACCCAAATATGGACCTAGAGTCATGCCGCCACTATGAATTGCCACAGCTCCCTGCGCATTGGCTGATGCTTGCCAAAAATTCTCTCCTGTCGATGCACTCATGCCCGCAGTCAAATTAGAGAAGCGTTTATTTAAATTAGCGTTCCATGTAGTAGCATTCATCTCTTCATCACGACTCACGCCTAAGGCATAATTAATCGACTGATCCTGAGTCAAAGTACCTGAAAGCATGGCCTGATAATTATCAGACTGCTGTGAACCATGTGAATAAGAAAGATCCAGATAAGGGGAACGACTTTTATTTTTTCCACTCAATGGTAGACTCACAGAGAGGCTGAGTGTAGTGTCAGCTTTATTATTCTGATTAGAGTCTGATGAGATGATTTGCTGACCTGATTGATCTACAAATTGATAATATGCATTTTCCTGACGAATAAGAGACACGTTCATAGAAATGCCATTTTTAAAGGATTTGTTATAGCCAATCTGAGTCTGAACATCTCGATCACGCCCATCACGATAATCCTGCATAGAGCCTGATACGAACACAATGCCATAATCCCCCAGACTTTGGTTCAGGGTCAGTTCGACTCTTGATCGTTGTAAATAACTGGAAGATTGCCATGTGCCACCATTTTTCAAGGCATCACGCACCCCAATCACATCGCCTAAATCACGATAACCTTCGGTAGAATAACGATAACCTGCTAATGAAATAATGGTATTGGTTGGCTGAATCGTCTTACTGTACGTTAGGCTTGCAAGCCAGCCATCGGTACTGCCCAAAGTATCCAAATCAGCATGTGAATAGGTCAAGTTGGAACCAAAAGCCCCCAAGAAAGAAGCATAAGTTCCACCCAATAGGATCGCTTGATAGCCATCTGCAACCCTTAAACCGGTATTCAGGGTAATCGCATTACTCAGGCCTCGTTGGTAGGTTACATTGGAAAAGTAAGTGTCTTCTCCAATGTCGCGCGTACGACCCAAATCAAAATTATAACGATAAGAACCTGCACGTAATGACTCAGGAACGGCTGAGAACGGCACTCTAAATTGACTAATCGTTCCATCTGCCTCATAGACCAAAACGGTCAAGTCGCCATTGTAATTGGTCGGATATAAATCTGTAATTTTAAACGCGCCAGGTGCCACAGAAGTTTGATAAATTTCTCGACCATTTTGCTGTACAGAAACTTTCGCATTGGTTCTGGCAACGCCTTGAATCATTGGAGCATAACCACGTATGGATTCGGGTAACATACGATCATCTGAGGCGATATTGATCCCATTAAAACTTAAACCTGAGAAAAATTGACCTGACGTATAAACTTGCCCAATAGTGGCTTGACCACGAATTGCGGGTAATGCCCGCATCACATAGCTACGAATGTTATTCCAGTCTGTTCCCTGCCCTTTGTTATAGCTCAGACTAGATTGTTGTCGATATTGCCACTTACCAAAATTGATTCCACCCGTCACTGACAAATAGGCTGCATCCTGATTGAGTCGTCCCACATCAGTTTCATAGGAGTTATAGTAATAATTGGCAATATAATTTATAAAGCCAATGCTGCTGCCCGCATTCCATTCTTTCGGATTTACATAGCCTCTTGGCACATAACGTAATTCACTTTGTGGAATGGTCAGATTAAGACGCAAATTGCTAAAGTCCAGATAAAGCTGACTACCTTTGACCTGTTGCGATAAAAAAAAGCATTGTTGTTGCGCACTCAGTTGGCTAGCGGTCTGAACATATGAATCCAGTAACCCAACACTTTTGAGCATTTCAGGCTGAAAACAAGGCTGTACATCGCTGGAATCATCTTTAAACTCAAGCTGCATACGTTCAACAAAATGGCCATTCACATATACATCGACTTTATACTGTCCAGCCAAAACACTTTGCTTTTGACTCAAACGTTGCATCAAACCTGACTGATTAACGGATTGACCACGAAATAACGCACTATCAAAGACATAATCATCACTCGATGAAACCTCATCGGTTTCAGCTTCAGCAGCATAGAGCTGTCCCATGACCGCACTTCCGACCACACACATAGACAAAATTAAGCAAGGTTTAAAATAGTCAGCGTACATGAGTCTCCCCTCTTTAGGGACTTAGAGATGCTTCATGAATGACGGTTGCACCATAATCATTAACCAGAGTGACTTTAACTTTGGCTGCTTTTGCGGCTGCTTCAGAAATATTGGCTGCCCAATTTACTGTGCTATTGGGGGCAATAATCTGATTACGATTTACCACGAGCTGATTTTGAGAAGTCAGTAAACGGACTTCTTGTACATTGGCAAAATATGCAGTCGGGTTAGTAACACTCAACTGTTTACTTTGCGAATTAAATTTAAATTTAAGTTTTTCAATGGTCTGTGCTGAATTTCCTACTAAATTTTTAGGCCGATAAAACACTTTAATCCGATTTTTGAAGACTACCATCAAACGGTTATTGTCCATTTCCTGTTTTTTTGAGGCAGGATATTGCACAAAATTTAGGTAATACAAAGACTCTTTATCTTGAGCAACCTGATCCGCACCAGTAAAACGTACACGAACCGTTTGACCCACATTGGGTTCCATACGGAAAATTTGTGGGCTAACGACAAACGGGGCTTTACTTGTTTCAAGTGTTGAATTTTCGTCGCCATCATCAAGCCAGATCTGTACCAAAGCAGGTACACTATCGACATTTTGTAAATGAATAGTTTTTTCATTTTGACCATCGGCCAAAATCACACGAGTTCCTGTTAAGACCACACCAGCAAATGACGTGTTCAACATCAATGAACTCATGACGATCAAACCGATTTTCGACATGTGACCAGATATATTGACCATACGACCCTCCACCACCTATTCTGATATTATTGTTATTGCCCGATCTGCCATTTGCATGGCAAATCAGGACTTATGATTATTCTATTATTGGTAGCTTAGCGTATATTCAACAACCGCTGTTACTGCTCCAGCTGTTGCAGCTCCGCCTTCAGCAATATATTGCGCACCAAACTGATGATTCGCTGTGGTCTCACTCGCCTTAAGCTCTAAACCCGCCACTGTGGTTACACCATTTAAAATCACTGGAGTTGTACCCGCAGCATCAGACGTCAACTGAATAGCAACGTTACCCGCTGGACTAGTCACAGCCACATTGCCTAGGTTACCACCAGCCGTGACTGAATGACCTAAAAATTTAGTGCCAATTTGAGTATCTACACCAGCTGTTGCACAACCTTTAACAGCTATCGTAAATGGAGTCAAGCCTGCTTTTGCACCAGCAGATGCCAAACTAGACTCTGGAACAGTTGGCAATAATACGGTGGCATTTTCTTGACCATTCACTTCCGCTTCACAAGTTTGAGCAGATACTTCACCTTCAAAGGTGATGGTTGGAGCAGCATTTGCCAACGCTGGAAGTATGAGTCCAGCCGCTAACATCAGCATAATACTTTTAGTCAATTTCATCATCATCTCCTCAATATCAAAATCACCTGACTTGGATAAACATGTTGGAAATGTGAGATAAATCACCTTTTTTCCAACTATTCTATTGTTAATTATTTTATGTAGCTTTTCTTAGCAATTTCTGCATAAAAAGTTTTCATTACATGCAAAAGTCTTATAAAAAATATGGCTTTAATTTTAAAAATAAATTTTGATAAGTTCTTTTAAATCATACATATTTATATTTATCGTTTTTTCTCTATATTTTATAATGTGTTATAAAGGTTTGAATTATATATTTCAGTTTGATGAGTAAGATCAAATAAAAATGAAAGCTTTGATTATTTTTTCTAACAAGTAAATGAGTAAAAACTGATTTTAATTTTTATAAAATAAATGAAACTTCAAATTTTTTATACTGTGTTTTGAGAAATCCTGTTGAACTTTGCATCTTTTCAAATTTTAAAAACATCTACTACCAAAATGGTAGTAGATGCCACAGATCACTTGATTATTGATAGCTAAGGGTATATTCAACAACCGCTGTTACTGCACCAGCCGAAGCCGCACCACCTTCAGTAATATACTGCGCACCGAATTGATGGCTTGCAGAGGTTTGCCCTGTTTTAAGCTCTAAACCTGCCACTGTGGTTACACCATTTAAAGTCACTGGAGTTGTACCCGCAGCATCAGTAGTCAATTGAATCGCAACATTACCCGCTGGATTAGCCGCAGCCACATTGCCCAGGTTACCAGCAGCCGTCACGGACTGACCCAAGAATTTAGTTCCAATTTGCGTATCTGCACCTGCTGTTGCACAGTCTTTAATCGAGATGGTAAATGGAGTTAAACCTGCTGTTGTTCCAGCAGAAGCCAAGCTAGATTCTGGAACAGTTGGTAATAATACGGTCGCATTTTCCTGACCATTCACCTCAGCTTTACAGGTCTGGGTTGAAACTTCACCCTGAAAAGTCACAGTTGGAGCAGCATTAGCTAAAACTGGAAGCATGCATCCGACTGCCATTATTGCCACTAGGTTGGTTTTAAATTTCATGATTTTCACCTCAATCTCAAAATTACCCGACTTAGACAAAAATGCTAGAAATGTGAGTCGGATCACCTTTTCTTTCAAATGTATTGTCATTTATTTTGTTTAGTATTTCTTAGCAATTCCTGCATAAAAATTTTTCATTACACACAGAAGTTCTAACTGATTTAAGATTTTTTTCTTTAAAAATAGAATATTCAAAATTTTATAAATCTTCTTTCTATCTATTATCGAGTCATACTTGTACTTATGCTAATTGATTTAAAGGCGATAAAATACCGACTGTTTTAGTCTGGCTTTATTTAGCTCATCTAAACAAAAAAATCTAAGCACGATATTTATTTTAAATTTTTTAAAAACCAATAAATTTATCTATTCCCTTGTTTTATATACCTAAATTTTTTTGTTTATTATTCCCCAAACCCTGTGCTGTTTAAAATGGTAAAAATCACTGTTTTTTTTGGCAAGAAACACTTGGTTATTCTTCTTAAAATGATCCTGAAACCTAAAGACCTCCATCTTTGTGTTTCGTAACCGCCAGTAGCATTTGTCCTAAACCCTTAATCAAATGCTACTTTTTAAGCCTATATACCGATAATTGGTATATAGGTCTTTTTTTTGCCTTTTAAAAAGAATTTCTGCATAAAAAATCAGTGGATTTGTGTTAATAAAGATGCTGACTATAACAAAATCCAACTCACTTTTAGTTGAAATGCTGACACAATCAAAGTGTGGGTTTAATTCCTTTTTATATTTCTAAGATCTCAGGAGCCTTACTTTGAATATTCAACAAAAAGATGATGGTAAGCATGGCGCATTTGAAATGTATAATCATGACAAGCTTGCAGGCGAAATGGTCTATACATGGGCAGGTGAAAAACTATTTATTATTGATCATACCGATGTCGCAGATGACTATCGTGGGCAAGGTGTAGGTCGTAAGCTTTTAGATGCTGTGGTCGATTTTGCCCGAAACAATCAGATTAAAATCATTCCTTTATGTCCATATGCAAAATCAGTCTTTGATAAAGATCCATCGATTCGCGATGTACTCAGAGACGCTTAAGTTTTTTATAGTGAAGGCATCCTTTGCTTGATGCCTCCAACTGACCTGTTCATGAATTCAGCTTCAATCAATAGTTCAATGCGGTGAGATAGACGCACTACTTCAGAGTCTCCATCTAAGTGCTGAAATTATTTGAGTTTCTGATCTTCTTGTCGCGCCCAATACGTCGCTAGCGCAGCACCCGAAATATTGTGCCATAAGCTAAAAATAGCACTCGGTACAGCGGTAATTGGAGAAGCTGCAAAATGTACAGCAGCCAAAGCCACGCCTAAACCCGAATTTTGCATACCGACCTCGATGGAAATGGCTTTACTGTCATAATGTGAAAGTTTTAGCCAGCGACTTGCCCAATAACCAATCAAGAAACCCAAGCCGTTATGGAGCATTACGACAGCGAGTATTAATAGTCCAGATTGTAAGATTGATGCCTTACTCGCCCCAATAATTGCCGCCACAATCAGTACAATCGCAACGACTGAAACCAAAGGCATGACTCGAATATAAGCATCCACTTGTCGAGCAAAATAATGACGGATGATAATGCCTAAAATAATCGGCACAATCACCACCTGTAAGATCGAAATAAACATCGAACTAACATTGATATGAATCCATTGACTGGCTAACAGATAAAAGATCGACGGCGTTAAAATCGGTGCCAATAAAGTCGATACTGACGTACAAGCCACCGAAAGCGCAGTATTGCCTTTGGCCATATAAGTAATGACATTGGAAGCCGTTCCACCCGGACAACAACCGACTAAAATTACACCAATGGCAATTTCTGGTGGAAGTTGAAAGAGCTGACATAAGATAAAGGCAAGCGTTGGCATCACCACAAAATGCGCCACCACACCAATTAATACGGCTCTTGGATATTGAAGTACAGCGCGAAAATCAGCGATGCTAATCGTCATGCCCATACCCAGCATAATAATACCGAGTATCCACGGAATATAAGCCGTGAGCCAGACAAAATAGCTAGGTTGCCACAACGCGATCGCTGAAAATACAATGACCCAAAGTGCAAAAGTCTTTTGCATCAACTGTGTCAGTCGCAATAATAATGGCATAGCAATATCCTGATCTTTTATCGAATATAAGTCGACATGATTAATTGCCCAATAACTGCGATGAGGTCATTCGTTTAACGCCGCAACTTAACATCTGCTGCCACGCCTGCTGCAATGAACCATTTAAATCAATGGCTTTACAGGCATCGACCACCACATAACTTTCAAATCCTGCTTGTTTAGCATCCATAGCTGTCCATGCCACACAAAAATCGGTTGCAATACCTGTGATATAAACCGTATCAATACCACGCTCTTTTAAATATCCAGCAAGTCCTGTAGAAGTCACTCGATCTGCTTCCATAAATGCCGAATAACTATCAATATCTGCATGAAATCCTTTACGGATAATCAACTGTGCCGATGGAATATCCAGATCAGGATGTAATTCGGCATCATGTGTTCCTTGTACACAATGCGATGGCCAAAGTACCTGCGTCCCATAAGACAATTCAATATGATCAAACGGCTGTTTGCCTGTATGGTTCTCAGCAAAAGAAATATGATCAACAGGATGCCAGTCCTGAGTCAAAATGACATTGTCAAAAACTTGAGCCAAACGATTAATACAAGGAATAATCTGATCGGCATGTGCCACTGCCAAATGTCCACCGGGGGTAAAACCATTTTGAACATCAACCACAATCAAAGCACTATTTTTTCCCTGTTTCATTGCTTTACTCCTTCTATCAAACAGCATCATGAATGCCGAGGTTGTCAGCATCTTATAAGAACTCTGTGACTAAAATAAAGCGTTCATTGCATCACGTATTCGACTTTTATGATTGGCAAAACCGCGTAATGATCTCGCATATACAGCTTAAATGTGAATCTAGTAGATAAAGTTTTGACTGCTTTGACTAAAGCATATTGTTCTTATGCGTCTGATCAGTCATAATTTGCATAATAGTCATTCAACAGAAATCACATTTTTGTTGAGACGCTAAATCAAAAGACTGCAAAACCATCCATCTTTCGTTCTTTATCTCAATGGATGGCACAATAGGATATTTTTTTAAAATGACTCAGCAAGCACAGACCATTCAAGGCTCAATTGTCGCACTCGTCACCCCAATGTTTGAAGATGGTAGCGTAGATTGGAAGAGCCTCGAAAAGCTGGTTGAGTGGCATATTCATCAGGGAACCAATGGTATTGTTGCTGTAGGTACTACGGGCGAACCATCGACATTAAGCATGGAAGAACACACGCAAGTGATCAAAGAAATCATTCGTGTGGCCAATAAACGCATTCCCATTATTGCGGGAACAGGTGCAAACTCAACCCGTGAAGCGATTGAACTGACTCAAGCAGCCAAAGAGCTTGGTGCAGATGCCGCTTTACTTGTCACTCCATATTATAACAAACCGACGCAGGAAGGTTTATTCCAGCATTTTAAAGCAATTGCTGAAGCCGTTGAGCTACCACAGATTCTTTACAATGTCCCAGGTCGTACAGGCGTCGACATGCTCAACGAAACTGTGGTGCGTCTTGCTGATATTGCCAATATCGTGGGTGTCAAAGATGCGACAGGTGATATTGCGCGTGGAAGCGAATTAATCAAAGCCTTAGACGGTAAAATTGCAGTCTATTCAGGCGACGACGAAACGGCATGGCAATTGATGCTGGCTGGTGCAAAAGGCAATATTTCTGTGACTGCCAATGTTGCACCAAAAATTATGAGCGAACTCTGTGCCTCCGCAGTCAATCATGGCGACGCAGCAGAGGCTGAAGCGATTAACAATAAAGTTGCAAATGTACACAATAATCTATTTTGCGAATCGAACCCAATTCCTGTGAAATGGGCGGTACATGAAATGGGGCTCATTGGTACAGGTATTCGTCTGCCTTTGACTCCTCTTGCACAGCAATATCGCGAACCACTCCGTAATGCCCTGAAAGCAGCGGGAATTATTCAATAAGAGCAGATTATGATGCAGTTACGACTTGGACTAACTTTTGCTATTGCCGCTATGGGTTTAGTAGGCTGTAGTAGTTTTAATAATCATTCTTTAGATTATAAGAATACCACTACACTCGCTCCACTCCAGTTCCCGACAGATGCAACTGTGCGCCCATTTACGCCACTGTATCCTGCCCCGACTGTGGATCAGCTTGCAATTGAAAATGCCCCTAAGCTTGAAAATAAGCAGGGAACACGATTTGCACTACCTCGTCCAGAATCTCTCAAAGCAAATACTGCCGCTGAAAGCAGTGCAGAAGGTACTACGGCAATGGGACGTCCACAGCTTGTTGTCGATGGCAATAAAAACCCACTATTACAAATTAGTGGGCCAACCGCAGACATCTGGCAATATACCGTAGCGACACTCAGTAGCCTGAACTACAAAGTTTTGGGTGAAAATAAAGCAGGTTATGAAGCAACGATCAAAGTTGGCGAACAAAGTTATGTGTTGAAATTGACAGGTGTGGGCAATACTCACAATCTGGCATTATTTAATCCAGACAATAGCTTTGCCGATCCTGCCAAAGCCACTGAAGTGCTCAATCAGATTTATCAAAATTGGCCAGCCTAGGCATTCTCTAGGCAATTTTTTCTTGAAAAAGGTTCCCCCAATGTTAAAACAAACCTTGCTCTATACTGGTAAAGCCAAATCTGTTTATGAAACAGATGATGCAGACCATTTGATTTTAGTCTTTCGTGATGATGCTTCAGCATTTAATGGCGAAAAAATCGAACAACTGGATCGTAAAGGCAAGGTCAACAACCGTTTTAACGCCTTTATCATGGAAAAACTGGCTGAAGCTGGTATCGAAACACATTTTGAGAAATTGCTGACACCAAACGAAGTGTTAGTGAAAAAACTCAATATGATCCCTGTGGAATGTGTGATCCGTAACTTTGCTGCTGGTTCACTTTGCCGTCGTCTCGGTGTTGAAGAAGGCAAGCAATTGACTCCGCCGACCTTTGAGTTGTTTTATAAAGATGACGGTTTAGGCGACCCAATGGTGAATGAATCTCAGGCAATTGCACTGGGCTGGGCGACCGCTGAACAACTTGAAAAAATGAAAGAATTGACCTACAAAGTCAATGATGTATTAAAAGCATTATTTGATGCAGGCGATATGATTCTGGTCGATTTCAAACTTGAATTCGGCGTGTTCCATGACCGTATTGTGCTTGGTGATGAGTTCTCTCCAGATGGTTGCCGTTTGTGGGATAAAGATACCAAGAAAAAACTGGATAAAGACCGCTTCCGTCAAGGTTTGGGCGGTGTAGTTGAAGCGTATGAAGAAGTTGCTGCGCGTTTAGGTATCGATTTAGACAATATCTAAATCCATTTATTTGATCAAAAACGAGTCACTCATCTGGCTCGTTTTTTATTTTGTCAAATTAATATCTTGAGCCATACCTTCGATCACATCTGATCTGGATGGGCGAAGTTCATACTGTTCCAAATCCGACCCGCCTTCTGCATGACTGATACTACAGAAAATTTTATTGTTCATCAGTCTTAACTATTTGATCGCTTGATTGCATCTGTCTGTATTGTACTCAAAATATGCGCCAATTTACTGACAAAAAATCAACAGCGGTAGCCAATCATTAAGCATCACATATTTAGGCCGATTATAAAAAAATACATAAAAGCTGAATGAATGCTCTGGATTCACATCCATTTATTTTTTAAAAAGAAATATATAGCCTGATGATAACCACAAAAGCCATCATTGCCGCATTGAATTGTGAGGAGAATAAAATGAGTGCAGAAGAAAAAGAACAGGAAAAAGAGACTGATAATACCCTCACTTGGCGTGAAAAAATGGCGATTGAGGAGCATGAAAAACTTTCGCCTCGACTGGTTTACGAAATTATTCGTAAAAATGGAGTAGAAGAACTTGAACGCCCGACCAAAGCACTGATTTTTTCAGGTATCACAGCAGGCATCGTCATCAGTTTTTCATTTGTCTTTAAATCTCTTCTCAATGCCTATTTGCCCGATGCCAAGTGGGCTTTTTTGATTGAAAATATGGGCTATACCGTGGGTTTTGTTCTGGTGATTTTAGGACATATGCAACTTTTTACCGAAAATACCATTGCAACAGTCGTTCCTTTATTTAAAAACTTTAGTCTTAAAAAATTAAAAGCTGTATTTCGTCTATGGGGAATCGTGTTTATTTCTAATCTCATCGGCACTGCACTGGCAGCACTTTTTTTACTTAATCCACATCTGTTTGATGCAGATTTAATGCAATCCTTTGATCAATTGGCCCGCCATGTCGCCAGTTTTACTATCTCTGAAAATATTATTAAGGGTATTCCTGCGGGTATTTTGATCGCGTCACTGGTCTGGATTTTACCTTCAGCCAATAATAAGTTTTTACTGATCTTTTTTATTACGTATTTGATGGCATTAGGCGGTTTTACGCATGTGATTGTGGGTTCAGCAGAAATGGCCTATTGGGTACTTAAAGGACATGCCACGTTTTCAGACTATATTTTTCAATTTTTATTACCGACCACACTAGGCAATATTATTGGCGGTACAGGGGTATTTACCCTATTGATTTACGGGCAGGTCAATGAGGAACTAGAATAAACAGCAGACTTATTGCTGCTGTTGTTCCTGTTGCCAGCGACGCTGTTGCAAGCGTTCGCCCTCAACTTCACGCTTGTTCCGTGCCGATTCATAGAGTTTGATCCCTTTTAATTCGGGCGGCAAATATTCCTGCAAGACAAAATGCTCAGGGTAATTATGCGGATAAAGATAATCTACGCCATAGCCCTGCTGTTTCATCAGTTTAGTTGGTGCATTTCTTAAATGCAATGGCACAGGTAAATTTGCAGTTTTCTCTGCAAGTTCTAAAGCACGATTAATCGCTAAATAGGTGCTGTTACTTTTCGGACTGGTCGCCAAATACACCGCTGTTTGACCCAATATAATACGTGCTTCGGGCATGCCTACTGCCTGAACTGAACGGAAGCATTCACCTGCCAATAACAAGGCATTTGGATTTGAATTACCGATATCTTCTGAGGCTGCAATCAGCATACGTCGTGCAATAAACACAGGATCTTCACCGCCTTTTAGCATTCGTGCCATCCAGTACAGCGTTGCATCCGGGTCACTGCCACGAATAGATTTAATAAACGCCGAGATAATATCGTAATGTTGCTCGCCCGATTTGTCATAGCGTGCGATATTTTGCTGTGCAACCTTCACCGTCACCGCATTGGTCACAATATTTTCAACATCTGCTTCAAAGGTACTGGCAATGAGATCAATTAAATTGAGTGCTTTACGTGCATCTCCCGCAGCAAATTGAAACAATGCATCGTATTCTTCAATCTGGATATGCCGTTCTTTTAAAAAAGCATCGGTTTGAATGGCTTTATTCAGCAAAGTTTGAATCGCATCTTGATCCAATGAATTCAGCGTATACACCTGACAACGCGACAGTAAGGCACTATTTACTTCAAACGATGGGTTTTCTGTGGTTGCCCCGATGAGCGTAATTTTGCCTTTTTCAACAGCATTCAGTAAGGCATCCTGCTGCGATTTATTAAAACGGTGAATTTCATCGATAAATACTACTGGCGTAAGTAAGTCACCACTTTCCGCAATGATCTCACGTAGCTCTTTCACCCCCGTATTGAGTGCAGATAAACTCACAAAAGGACGATCCACCGCTTGCGCCAGTAACAGTGCAATCGTGGTTTTACCCACGCCTGGCGGCCCCCAAAAAATAATCGAAGGCAAATGTCCCTGATCGATCATTTGACGCAAAGGCGCATGTTGGCCTAGCAAATGATCCTGTCCAATAATTTCGGATAAATCACGTGGACGTAAACGTTCAGGAAGTGGAATATGCGTATCTGACATCATCAATAGCTGTGTAATCTTTTACTGTAGTCTATTGTGTCTGGATCAAATCTACAATTTGATTCTGCAATCAAAGCGACATTCTATTGCGCACTATTGCTCTGAAGCAATTGTTGCATCACACGATAGCTGGCCTTAATCCGTTCTTCATTGGGAAAGTTGGTATTGGCCAACATCACCATGCCAATTTTCTGCTGAGGAATAAACGCAACATAAGCGCCAAAACCATTGGTTGCACCCGTTTTATTAAAAAAAGTCGCTGGAGCAGCAAGCTTCGGCTGTTTGATCGGGATCACTGCATGACTTTCAAATGCCATTTTCTTGGAATTTCCCTCTAGCAAAGTATCCAGCTTTATTGGATAAGAATATTGCTCCCAACCTAAGCCTTGCGTCATTTCCCCTACTTTAAAATAACCCACATGGGTATTTTCAATCGCTTTACGTAATGGTTGTTTGAGTTGTTGTGGGTTGATTTGTGCATCGAGAAATTTCAAGAGATCTGCACTACTACTTTTCACGCCATACGCTTCTGCATCGAACATCCCCGCAGACACCCGCATGGCTTGCTGTCCTTTATATCCCCATGCATATTGAGTCATCTGCTGTTCAGGGACATCAATAAAACTCTCGTTGAGACCCAATGCAGGAAATAGCATTTTCTCCAACAGTTCAGTATAGGGTTTTTCCATCGCCAAAGCTGTGACATAGCCCATCAGCCCAATACTCGGGTTGGAATACTGCCGTTGTGTGCCGATCGTGTTTTTCGGTTGCCATGTCTGGAAATATTTCAACATGTCCTGTTGCTCGGTCACTTGATCTTGAAACTGAAGCGGAAAACCGCCTGCGGTATAGGTTCCCAGATTGAGTAAAGTCGCTTGATTTACCGCTGTATTTTTTAACGCTGGAAAATATTGGGCAGGATGATCCGCAAGAGAAAGTTTGCCTGTTGCCTGAGCATAGCCGACTAAAGTGGCATTAAAGATCTTACTGACCGAGCCCAATTCAAATAACGTATGGGAACTGACGGCTTGTTGCGTCTGTTTGGATGCCACACCATAATTGACAAAATAATGTTGTCCATTCAGGCTCATGCCAACCGCAAGCCCAGGAATATTGTACTGCGCTAACAATGGTTTAAACTGTTGATCAATCACTGCTTTTACTTGCTGCTCAGTCAAGTCTTTGGCATATAGCGGTGGACTACAGGCCAAAAGACCCATCAGGCATAATGATTTCTTAGACCATAATGGCTTATGGCTATAGCGAGATCGCTGTAGTAACGACAACATGGTTCTTTCTCTATTCACTTTAAAAACTTCAATGATTACTCAAAAATCTAAAGGGCTTTGAGTTTCAATAGTCTGGCATTTGCACCATCTTCAATTACCCAGATTGAACCATCTTGCGCCTGTAAAAGTCCACGAATTCGTTGCTTCATGTCTAAACGTTGAACTTCCTGTATAGGTTGCGATTTCAAATCCACCACCGTAATGGATTCTGAAGATAATCCTCCGATCAAGGCTTTACCTTTCCATGCAGGAAATTGATCGCCCTGATAGATAATCATACTTGATGGAGAAATCACAGGCGTCCAACTCACTTCAGGTGCCTTAAATTCAGGTCGGGTGGCATGGTCAGGTATTGGCAAACCTGAATAATGATCGCCATTGGAAACCACGGGATAACCATAATTCGCACCTTTGACAATCCGATTAAGTTCATCGCCCCCTTTTGGCCCCATTTCCACCACCCAGAGCTGACCATGTTCATCAAATGCTATCCCCAAAGGATTACGATGACCTAATGACCAGATTTGTGCTGCGACACCACCCTGACCTGCAAATGGATTTCCCGCCGCAGGACG
>Ga0099800_1100_pt1 | contig 24302 bp, 22 predicted proteins | sample Uncmet6_SortRC_1_FD_89868 | JGI IMG/M metagenome (GOLD analysis project Ga0099800, IMG submission 89868) | Marine eukaryotic communities from CALCOFI LINE 67, Pacific Ocean - CN11_C50_N6_SortRC_1 | ecosystem: Environmental > Aquatic > Marine > Oceanic | place: Pacific Ocean: Monterey Bay... | reverse complement strand
AAAGACCAATTCGGATTCGACTTTGCTGCTTTTCTATGTGACCAAATAACCGTCGTTTTATTTTGACTTTGATTTTCGGGAAAACCAGTTCTAAACTGCTGAAAACCTAGAGAAAGTCTTCCTGTGAATGCGTACCTTTTAGCATAATCTAAATCTCCTCTTAAACCCCAGCTACCTCTACTATATAAGTTCGTGTATGCAGAAGCTTGAACACGATCATTAATCGGAAAATAGTAGCCGAGATTTTGAAAACCAAAGCCATAAACCGAAGATGGCACTAGTTCAGGAAATAACAATCCGTGTGTGCGTTCTTTTTGATTGGGAATTAATGCAAAAGGAAGTCCTAAAGGCGTTGGAATACCGTTGATCCACAAATTCATTGGTCCTGCAACAATCCTTTTTTCTGGAACAATGACTCCTTTGGACAGCTGAAAATGGTAATGAGGATGCTCCTGATCACAGGTTGTTAACTTCCCTTTTAAAAGATGAATCTCATCGCTAGGATGTTTTTTGGCTGTTTCCATATTAAAATAGAATTCATCCTGTTTCAATCGCAACTCCTTAATGAAGCCCTTTTTGGTTTTTATATTGTATCGCATCTCTTCACAAACCATCTCCTCATTCCCCTCCTTAAATTCCGGAAATTCAATGCGTTTGCCAGCAGAATCTAGACTGTATTTAGCACTCAATTCATTTTTATCAATATCAATTTGAATAAATCCAGCAGTCAAAACAATCTCAGCCATATTGACTTTAGCGCCACCGTATAAAAACACCATCTTTCTTTTGACATCATTATAAATGGAATCTCTTGCCGAATAATTAATAATATCACTGATATCAGAATCATTCACATACAAGGTGTCGACGCCACCAACTTGACCGGTAACGGAAAATGGATTTTGTATTATTAACAAAACAAAGGGTATAAAATATCGTATGGAATGAAGTTTGCTCAATAGGAGTGAACTAAATTTGTTTGTATGCAAAAGGTAAAGACAAATCTACCAATTTTCACAATGTATTGGATAAACGCAAGAATATCTCTTTTAATTGTTTTGGTTCTCATTTTTGCATTTAAAACAAATGACTTTTGGAGTCAGAAATCTGTTCAAACCATAGTCATTGATGCAGGACACGGGGGGAAAGATCCTGGATGTCATGGAAAACACTCTAAAGAAAAACATGTCTGCCTATCTATGGCAATAAAGCTCGGAAACCTTATTAAAAATAAATATCCTGAGCTGAAGGTGATCTACACCCGTGAAACAGATGTTTTCGTGGAATTGGCAGAGCGAGCTAATATCGCCAATAAAGCGAAAGCGGACCTATTTATTTGTATCCATGCCAATGCCGCATCACCCGCAGCATATGGAACTGAAACGTATGTTCTGGGTCTGCATCGAACGGAAGCACAGCAAAAAGTAGCCTCAAGGGAAAATTCGATTATTGAACTCGAAAATGATGGTGGAGCGCAATACGAAAAATTCAACCTCTCCCCAGATGCAATTATTGCGAAAAGACTTCAATTATCAGTGTTTTTAGATCATGCCATATTATTTGCTCAGTTTTTACAAAGAGAATTTAAAAAACTCGGTAGACGTGACAGAGGTGTTAAACAGGCGGGTTTTGTAGTATTATATAGAACAACTATGCCAAGTGTATTGATAGAAACAGGTTTTTTAACCAACGTAAACGAAGAAAATTTCATTGGAAAGGATGAGGGTCAAAATAAAATGGCAAATGCCATGTTCCAGGCTTTTGTGGATTATAAAAACAAAATTGAAGGAACTGACTCAGATATTAATTCTACAGTAAGCACACATGAACAAGTAGACTCTCCAACAATTGTTAAAGAGGAAGTAAAGACAGAAAAGTATAGCTTCTCAGATAAAGTTGAGCAAGAAATCAATAAAGATAAAGGACTCGTCTTTCGTGTTCAGATTATAAGTTCTACAAAAAATATATCGGCGGGGTCAACTAGATTTAAAAATCAAAAAGACATTTATAAGTACTATCAAGGGGGCCTATATAAATATTGCGCTGGCCATTTTTCAAATGACCTGCAGTCAGCCAAATCTCATCGATCAAAAATGAGAGAACTTGGTTTTAATGGTGCTTTCGTGGTGGCTTTCTTGGACGGAGAACGAATTAGTATCGAAAAAGCTATTAAATTAGTAGAAAATTAAGATTTGAAGTTTCAAAAAGAAATAAAAGCAGGCGTTATAGCCATTGTGTCAATAACATTATTAGTTCTGGGTATCAATTTCCTAAAAGGATCGAGTTTTTTTGGTGGAGACGACACCTATCACTCCTTCTTTGAAAACACGAATCAATTAATGGTGGCCTCTGACGTTACTTTGAACGGTGTCATTATTGGGAAAGTTGTTGATATTCAAATACTTCCTCAGAATACACCAAACCGTAGGGTTAAGGTGTCATTCAATATTCAAAACAAAAACATCAAAATCTCTCGCGGAAGTACCGTTGAGATTGGATCTCCCGATTTTTTTTCAAAAGGACTCATTCTGAAAATAAGCCCCAGTAACAAAAAAAACTATGCTCCTGGCGATGAAATTCCAGGGATAAAATCGAGTCAAGACATCGCTTACCAAGTTAAAGAATATGCAGATCCGATAACTCAAAAGCTTCAGAGTATGATGATTTCGGTCGACAACATGGTGAACTCCTTGTCCGCATTTTGGGACTCTACAGCAACATCTGAAATCGAAGGTAGCTTTAGCAGAGTCAAAATGACAATTAATAAATTAGGAGATGCCGCTGAAGAAATAAGTGCTTTTGTTGCAGATGAAAAAATACAATTTGCTCGAATCATGTCGAATGTAGAAAACATTACAGCGAACCTCAAAAAGAGCAATTCAGAAGTATCCCAAATCATTGGAAACACAAAAAAAATATCGGATGACTTAGTTTCCATTGAGTTTAAATCGATCATTTCCAATGCAGACAGTACCATTCATAAATTAAATACCATATTGGGGGAACTTGAAAATGGAACGGGATCTATAAGTAAACTTATTTATGACGACGCTTTGTACACAGAACTTGTTGAAAGTAATAAACAACTACAAGACTTAGTTGCTGACCTCAAGCTTCATCCAGAGCGCTACATCCATTTTTCATTAATGGGATCAAAAACCAAAGGAGCTTCATTAACACCGAGGGAAGAGAAGAAATTGAGACTCATATTAGATACCATTCAAGATTAGTGTCTTGAATCAGAATGACGGTTAAAAGTGGGAAAAAAGTAACTGAAATATATTTTGTTTTGAATATTAAATTTATATTATGCATGCATAATAAATTTAGTTTATGTATCTTTGTTTTGAATATAATTATGACGTGAAAATCAAAATCACAATATGCTTATAAGTATCATACTTTTTGTTATTATCTCCGCCATAGGAATAGGGTTTTTCAGTTTCAACATATGGAAAATTCGATACAACATTGGTTTGGGTAAAGATATTGATCGGTCTGGTAATAGAAAAGAAAGAATAAAAACGATGATTCTTGTGGCATTTGGACAAAAGAAAATGTTCAGTCGGCCTGTTCCTGCAATACTGCATTTTTGCCTTTACTTTGCCTTCGTTATCACTCAAGTAGAATTGCTGGAAATATTTGCGGATGGTATTCTAGGTAAACATCGCATATTTTCAGAATCACTCGGTGGATTCTATACCTTTGCCATAAGCTTCATAGAAATTTTATCTGTCTTAGCATTTATAGCAACTATTGCATTTCTTGCCCGAAGAAACCTCCTGAAACTCCCTAGATTAAAGATGAAAGAAATGATTGGATGGCCAACTCAAGATGCCAACCTTATCCTCATCTTTGAATTGATTTTACTGGTTTGTATATTCACCATGAACGGTGCAGATGAAGTCCTCTACAATAGAGGTGAATCACATGCCTATCATGGTTCATCGGGCTCCTTTGGGTTTTCTGTTTCCTCTTTAATTGGACCTCTTTTCTTCGAAGGGATGAGCACAAAAAGCCTGCTCATTGCTGAACGAATTGGCTGGTGGGGTCACCTAACCATGGTGCTTGGATTTCTAAATTACCTGCCCTACTCCAAGCACTTTCATATTTTACTAGCCTTCCCCAATACCTACTATTCAAACCTAGAAAAGAAAGGTAAATTTGATAATATGGCCAGCGTTACGTCAGAGGTAAAACTAATGATGGACCCTACGGCTGATCCTTATGCAGCAGCACCAGCCGATGCTCCTCCACCCTCAAGTTTTGGAGCAAAAGATGTCAATGATTTGACATGGAAAAACCTGATGGATGCCTATACCTGTACAGAATGTGGAAGGTGTACCTCATCGTGTCCAGCAAATCTAACAGGAAAGCTATTATCCCCTCGAAAAATAATGATGTCTACAAGAGACCGTATGGTGGAAATAGGGGAAGGAAAAAGAAAAAACGGGAAGGAATTTGAAGATGGAAAATCATTGTTAGGAGATTACATCACTGAGGAAGAATTATGGGCATGTACCTCATGTAATGCCTGTGTAGATGAATGCCCAGTAAATATTGACCCATTATCAATAATCATAGATTTGAGAAGGTATTTGGTTATGGAGGAATCAAAAGTACCAAGCGAATTGACAGGAATGCTCACGAATATTGAAAACAATGGAGCGCCTTGGCAATTTTCACAAAATGACAGATTAAATTGGGCAAATGAAGAATAAAAACAAAGAATTAAAGCTTATTGATATCGTTGAAGACGGTGAACACATTTCACCTGTATTACCTAACGAAGTTAAAAATTACCTCATTGATATTGATGGAACAATTTGCGATGACATACCCAATGAGCAACCCGAACGAATGGTGGATGCAAACTTATTTGACGATGCATTAGAGACTATCAATGGGTGGTTTGATGAAGGACATATCATCACCTTCTTTACATCTCGCATAGAGGAACATAGAATCGTTACTGAAAAATGGTTAGATTCCAATGGTTTCAAATACCATGGTCTTCTTATGAATAAGCCGAGAGGAGGAAATTACCATTGGATTGACAATCATATTGTTCGAGCGACAAGATATGAAGGGAAATTCACTAATTTAATTGAAGAAAGTGCAAATATTCAAGTATTTAAGAAATAAAATATGAACCTCCAAGTACCAACCATGGCGCAAATGCTGGAGAGAGGCGAAACCCCTGACATTCTATTTTGGGTAGGATGTTCTGGAAGTTTTGATGATCGGGCAAAAAAAATTACAAAGGCCGTGGTGAAGATTTTAAACGGATGCAAGGTTTCGTTTGCTGTTCTTGGCACCGAAGAAAGTTGTTCTGGTGATCCAGCGAAACGAGCAGGAAATGAATTTACATTCCAGATGCAAGCCATGATGAATATCCAAGTGCTTAATGGGTATGAGGTTAATAAAATAGTAACAGCTTGTCCTCACTGTTTCAATACTTTAAAAAATGAATACCCTGAGCTGGGTGGAAGCTATGAAGTCTTGCACCACACGCAACTCATTCAAGATTTGATTAATACAGGCAAACTTACGTTAGAAAATAAAGGCCTTTTCAAAGGTAAAAAAATCACCTTTCACGACCCATGTTATTTGGGTCGAGCCAATGATGTATATGAGGCACCGAGAGTTCTCATTGAGAAACTAGATGCCGAACTCGTTGAGATGAAACGCTGCAAATCTAAAGGATTGTGTTGTGGCGCGGGCGGTGCTCAAATGTTTAAAGAAGCTGAAAAAGGAGATAAAGAAATTAACATTGAACGAACCGAACAGGCTTTGGAAACAGAACCCGAGATCATTGCTACAGGTTGTCCGTTTTGTAACACAATGATGACAGATGGCGTAAAGAACTTCGAAAAAGAAGATCAAATTACAGTGCTTGATGTTGCCGAATTAATTGCAAATGCAAAAGAATTATAACTCCTTATTTCCTGATTTACCTGACCACTCAAGAATCTGGATCTACATCTCGAACAGAGAATTTACCCCTTCAGAAGTAGAAAGCGTAACCTCTACCATCGATGAATTTGTTCGCTCATGGAAAGCCCATCAAAAAAGCGTAACAGCTGCAGGGACATTATTGCTTAATCGGTGTGTGGTATTTGCAGTAAATGAAAACGATGAGCAAATCACTGGTTGTTCCATAGACGGCTCTGTTAAATTGATAAAAGAGATGGAACAGCAATACAGAGTTGATTTTTTTAACAGGCTGAACATGTTGATTTCAAGTAATGGAAACACAAAAATGGTTTCCTATCATGACTTAGAAAATCATAAAGAAGATTGGATATACAATCCCAATATTCAAACCTTAAAGGAAATCAGAGAAAAATGGCTCGTTCCCATTAAAGAAACACCGTTCGTCTAATACGTACTTGATGCACCGCCTATATTCTCAATAGGGTGCCAGGTTGTTTTTACTTCTTGGAAATCAGTAATATAATGAAGACCTTGGGCATTCGACTTTTTCCATGAAATTTCATAGAAGCGAACCCTTTTAAGATTCTCAACACTATCTAAATCGACATTCTTTTTTAGCTCTTTTAACCCTGAGAAAGCAATCGCATTTACGTCCATGTGACTAGATAAGGGCGTCATCAATTCAGAATAATGACCCGTTAAAACGTTTACAACTCCCCCAGGCACATCTGATGCATTCAGAACTTCAGCAAAAGTTATAGAACATAAAGGATAAGCCTCACTAGCAATAAGCACAACACTATTTCCGCCGGCAATAATTGGCATCAAAAGGGATACCAATCCCAGGAGACTGCTTTCTTGAGGTGCTAAAACACCCACTACACCAACTGGCTCATAGGTAGAGAAATTAAAATGAGAGGAGCTTACAGGATTTACAGAACTTCCTATTTGGCAAAATTTATCACACCAACCAGCATAATAAACAATTCGATCGATCGAATCTTCCACTTCTGAAATCGCTTTTTGTTTCGTGCTTCCCTGCAACATGAGTTCTTCAACAAATTGCAATTTTCGACCCTCTAGTACTTCGGCGATTCGATAAAGTACCTGACTCCTATTAAATGCAGTTTTACCTGACCAAGTCCCCAAAGACTTTCTTGCCGCCACTACCGCATTTCTAATATCCTTTCTTGAACTCCTACACATATTGGCAATGGCATTACCCTTTGGGTCAACAGCCATATAATATCGCCCTGACTCTGTTCTTGGGAATTTACCCCCAGAATATATTTTATATGTTTTCAATACCTCTACTCTTTTCATATTCAGCTTAATTTTAGATACGCAGACAACCCATGCATTCCTCCTTCTCTGCCAAATCCACTTTCCTTGTAACCACCAAATGGAGAAGAAGGATCAAACTTATTATAAGTGTTGGCCCAGATAACACCAGCCTTCAACTTTGTAGTTAAATTGAAGATTCGCGACCCCTTGTCCGTCCAAACTCCAGCAGCCAATCCATAAGGGGTGTTGTTTGCTTTTTGGATGACCTCGTCAACCGTTCTAAAGGTCTGAATGGTCAATACAGGTCCAAAAATCTCTTCTTGAACAATCACACTCGACTGTGCAACATTCGTAAAAATAGTAGGCGGACAGAAAAAACCTTTTTTCGGGACATTACATTTGCTTTGGTGAATTTCAGCACCCTCCTCTATTCCTATTTTTATATACTTATTAATGATTTGCAACTGCTCCTTAGAATTTATGGCACCAACATCCGTGTTTTTGTCCAAAGGATTACCCACTACTAAAGATTCCATACGGTGTTTCAATTTTCGCACAACCTTGTCAGCTATATTTTCTTGAACAAATAGTCTCGATCCAGCACAGCAAACATGACCTTGATTGAAAAAAATACCATTGACGATTCCCTCAATGGCTTGATCCAATGGTGCATCGTCAAAAATAATATTAGCAGATTTACCCCCCAATTCCAAAGTCGCTTTTTTAGCTGTTCCAGCAATAGCCTTTTGAATGATTTTACCCACTCCTGTTGATCCCGTAAATGCCACCTTATTAATGTCTGGATGATTGACAATTGCAGCGCCAGTATCACCAAAGCCCGTAACAATATTAACTACGCCATCTGGCAGTCCAGATTCCGCAATGATTTCAGCAAGTTTCAAGGCCGTCAAAGAAGTTGTTTCAGCAGGTTTAAGAACGACTGTATTACCTGCCGCAAGAGCAGGAGCAATCTTCCAAGCCGCCATTAGAAGAGGGAAATTCCAAGGGATAATCTGACCAGCCACTCCTAATGGGCTTAGGGTTCTATTTGGAAACGCATAATCCAATTTATCAGCCCAACCCGCATAATAAAAGAAGTGGTTACAAGCCAAAGGAATATCAATATCCCTAGCCTCTCTTATCGGTTTACCTGCATCTAAAGATTCTACAACGGCCAATTCTTTTGCCCGTTCCTGCATCAATCTGGCAATTCTATAAATGTATTTTCCCCGCTCATTAGCAGGCATTTTAGACCATACATTATCATAGGCATTTCGAGCCGATTTAACAGCAATATCAACATCTTCCTGATTTGCATGTGCTATTTCAGCAATATGCTTCTCATCATTTGGATTGATCGTATTAAAATATTTTTTTGAAGTAGGTTTTAACCATTTTCCATTGATAAACAAATCATATTTCTTCTTTAAATTGATATGATCTGTACTTTCCAGAGATGGTGCATATTCCCAATTTTTATTTTTTGAAACCATATTTTAGTCAATTGTAAAATAATCCGAAGATTGGTATTTCCCCGTTTCTGTTTTTAATATTTGCATCAGTACGTCGTTTGCCAAACTGCTGGCTCCAAATCGAAACCACTCATTTGTCAACCAGTCTTCACCGAGAAGCTCCTTAACCATGACCAGATTATGCAAGGCAAGCTTGGAATTGGATATGCCACCAGCAGGCTTCATTCCGATCATAATACCTGTCTCATCATAATAATCTCTTATGGCCATGAGCATCGTGTAGGTCACTTGCATGGTGGCGGCAGGCTGTATCTTTCCCGTAGAGGTTTTGATGAAATCAGCACCAGCGTAAATAGCAATATCACTTGCTTTTCTTACATTATCTAGAGTTGCCAGTTCTCCTGTCTCCAAAATAACCTTCAAACGAGACTTACCACAAACCTCTTTTATTTTAGCAATTTCATCAAAAACAAAAGCATATTCACCCGCAAGAAACTTACCTCTTGAAATCACCATATCAATCTCATCAGCTCCTTGGTCAACTGCAAACTTTGTGTCCGCGATCTTCACATTCAAAGGCGCCTGTCCAGAGGGGAAAGCTGTGGAAACTGAAGCCACTTTTACGGATGACTTTTTGAGCAATGATTTCGCCAAACCAACCATAGAAGGATAAACACAAACGGCAGCAACTGTAGGTAATCCTGGAAAGCTATCATGAAGATGTACCGCCTTATAACACATCTGTCGAACCTTACCGGGAGTGTCTTTTCCCTCAAGGGTAGTCAAATCAATCATATTTAAAACCAAGTGAAGGCCTTCTTTTTTGGATGCGTTTTTAATACTTCGCTTTTGAAAACGAGAAACGCGTTCTTCGACACCGACCTTATCAACGGTTGGAGTTATAGGAACGGAATTGAATGTCTTTTGATTTTTCATGCAAATAGAATACAACCAAATATACAGAAAAAGAACTGTTTTATTTCAGGTATTCACCAATAGTTAGAACAAACTAAAACAAGTTTATCCATAAAGGATGTTTGATATATTTATTCTGTCAAGGTCTCAAATCCAATTAAATCTCTTTAATTTTGGAAAATAATCTCAGATATATGAGGCAACATCTCATTGCATTGTTTTTTATTTCTTTATTTAGTTTTCTTTGTTTTGGTCAAAAACCAGAAGATAAGGTTCGAAAACACATTATAAAAATGAATCTCGCACCCATAGCAGTTGGTGAAATTATGCCTTCTTATGAATACATCTTTAATGATAAAATTGCCATTGAAGGAGGAATCGGGTTTGTAACTGAAAATTACCTAAGGCAATTTATTCAAGAATCGATTACCGGTCAAACTAGGCAACTCAAATACGGGCCTAGTTTTGTCATCTCTAGTCGTTATTATCCTTTCAGAAGAGCGGAAGTTATATACTGCAAGGCAGAATTGAAGCTTCGGAGATACAAGGAACTCTATCAACAGCTCAATAATCAAGGAGATTTCGAATCTATAAAAGAATATGAACAAAGGATCATGCCTCGTTTTGGAATGGGATATCACCTCTTTTTAGATCAACATTTTTTTCTTGATTTGGCTGCGAACATTGGACTTGTGTTTATTCAAGAATATCAATTTGGATATAACGATGCATTGAAAAACACCCGCTTTCATTTTGGGATTGATTTCAAATTTGCATATGCCTTTTAATTCGTTTTGTTAAATTCGTAGATGTCCAAAACCAAATCAGCCTTTTTCTGTCAATCTTGTGGCTATGAAACTCCCAAATGGATGGGAAAGTGTCCAGGCTGTGGCGAATGGAACACCTTGGTCGAAGAGATCAAGATCAAGAAAAATACCTCTACTCCTTTTTCGCGGAAGGCTTCCAATTCAAAACCCAAGTCCATTGTTCATATTGAGCAGACTGAAGAGCCCAAGTATAAATTGCTTGATAACGAATTGAATAGGGTATTAGGCGGAGGCATTACTCAAGGGTCACTTGTGCTCATAGGAGGCGATCCAGGTATTGGAAAATCAACTCTTATGTTGCAACTAGCCATAAAGGAGGTGATAAAGGTTCTGTATATTTCTGGAGAAGAAAGCGATCAGCAAATCAAGATGAGAGCGGAAAGAATTGGAATTAAAAACGATGATTGTTTTATTTTAACAGAAACCAATCTCGAGTCCATTCTCAATCACGCGTCTTCAATCACTCCCAAAATTATTGTGATTGATTCAATCCAAACACTGCATAGCAATCATATTGAAAGTGCTCCCGGGAGTGTTTCACAAGTTCGAGAATGTACAAGCCAATTATTGCGCTTTGCCAAAGAAAGCAACACGGCTATTTTTTTAATTGGGCACATCACCAAAGACGGCGCAATTGCAGGACCTAAAGTTCTTGAACACATGGTAGATGCTGTTTTGCAGTTTGAAGGTGATCGAAATCACATGTATAGACTTTTGAGGACGAGTAAGAACAGATTCGGATCAACCAACGAGATAGGCATCTATGAAATGCAAGGAAATGGGCTCAGAATCGTTGAAAACCCATCTGAGATATTGGTTACAAACAATGACAATGAGCTTAGTGGGATTTCTATTTCTGCGACCCTAGAGGGCTTAAGACCTTTTTTAATTGAGATACAAGCATTAGTAAGTTCTGCCGTATATGGAACACCCCAAAGATCCTCTACTGGTTTTGATTCAAAACGATTAAATATGCTGTTGGCCGTTTTAGAAAAACGATGCGGTTTCAAACTTGGAGCCAAAGATGTGTTTTTGAATATTGCCGGAGGAATTAAGGTAGATGACCCAGGAATTGACTTGGCGGTTGCGATGGCTGTTCTGTCTTCTAATGCCAATCTTCCCATCCCAGAGGGTATCGCTTTTTCTGCTGAAGTAGGCCTTTCCGGAGAAATCAGACCTGTCAACAGAATCGATCAAAGAATTGGTGAGGTTGAAAAACTTGGATTTAAAAAAATCATTGTCTCCAAAAACATCAAGGGATTGAATACGAAAAATTATGGAATTGAAATTGTTCAATGTGCCAAAATAGATGAAGTCGTAAAAAATGTTTTTTCATAAAATAAATACTTACTAGCTGCTATGGGCAAACTCGTTATTATACCTACCCCTATCGGAAACCTAGAGGATATTACTTTGCGATCTGTAAGAATGCTGAAAGAATGTCAAATCATCTATGCTGAAGATACTAGAGTGACCAAGCGACTGTTGAACCATTTGAATATACAAAACCATGTGGTCCCCTTTCATGCACATAATGAACATAAGATTCTGGAAAAGTGTATCCTAACGATAAAGGAAAAAAATCTCACAGGATTGGTATCAGATGCTGGGACTCCAGGCATTTCTGATCCTGGATATCTCCTCATAAGAGCCTGCCTCAATGAAGGTATAAAAGTTGAGTGCTTACCAGGACCAACTGCAATCATACCAGCCATAGTGGGTTCAGGATTTCCCTCTGAAAGATTCCACTTTGAAGGATTCTTACCTCATAAAAAAGGTCGAGAATCTAGATTAAAAAATGTTTCGGATATAGAATGTACTCTAGTTTACTACGAATCCCCTCACCGCATTATTAAAACATTAACTCAAATGCTGAAAATCTTTAACGAAGACAGAAAAACATGCGTAGTTCGTGAAATCTCAAAAATATACGAAACCTATCATCAAGGAACACTCTCTTCTCTTATTGAATATTTCACAGAAAATAAACCTAAGGGAGAGATTGTTTTATTGGTTTCAGGAAGAGCCTAACGAAGTTCCTTGAGCTTTTTATCAATCTTTTTAACTTTCTGGTCTTGTAATTGAATCTCTTCCTTCTTCTTGCCCTGAAAATCAATGTTTTCTTTTATCTCAATTTTATTTCGCTCAATCTTCTTTTCGAAATCCTGTATCTCCTTTTCCAAATTCCCTTTTCTCTTTTCGAGATCTTTTTGTTCTTTTTCAAGTTGATGAAGGATTTTTTCTTCTGTTTTTAGCTCATCACTTACCCAATCTTTAACGACATCCGAAGCGAAATTGGCAACAAGCTTTTCAATAATCTTGAACTTTTCGCTATGGTCGCGCTTAGATAAAAATGCTCCTCCCAAATCAAAACCAAAGTGAACACTTGTATTTTCATTCCTAAGTAAGGTGACTTTAGCATATACATTGAAAGGGATTTTTCCCAATTCTTTCATTTCGACCATCAACGAGGAATGTTCTCCTTTACTTTCTTTATGTTTACCCCAACTTTTTAATAACTTTTTCAAACGACTATTAACGTATGCTTCATCAGCATAAGGTATTTCAATACTCAAAGAATTCACATTGGAGGCAACCGAGAAATCAAAATTCTGTTCTTGAACTCGAATATTTTGAGAAAAAGCAGAAATGGAAATTAAAATGAATGAAATTAAGCATAGTTTTTTCATGGTTTTTTTGTACTAATTTAAATCTTCTTTTTGATTTCAATACTAGAAAACATTAGTAAATTTGATTCATGCAGTTCAAAGATGTTGTTGGCCAGTCCAAGCTAAAGGAAAAGCTCATACATGGTGTTCGAAAAAATAAGATCAGCCATGCCCAGTTGTTTATTGGAGAGCCAGGCTATGGATCATTAGGACTAGCGTTGGCTTTTGCTCAATATATCTTGTGTGAAAATAAAACCGAAGAAGACAGTTGCGGCCACTGTCCTTCTTGCAGAAAGATTAATGACCTGCAGCACCCAGACCTTCACTTTAGTTTCCCCACAGTACAAAGTATTAGTAAAACCTCAAACTACTTTTATGAGGATTGGAGAGGTCTATTAAAAGAAACATCTTATTTTTCATTGTTTGATTGGATCAAAAGAATTGATGTTAAAGAACGCAAACCAATCATTTCTGTTGATGAAAGTGAAGATATCCATAGAAAACTTAAGCTTAAATCTTATGAAGGTGGTTACAAAATAATGATCATTTGGATGGCAGAAGAAATGAATACCCAATGTGCCAATAAAATTTTAAAATTATTAGAAGAACCTCCCGGAAAAACCTTACTTATTCTATTGTCAAAAGAAGATGTTAAATTGTTGGACACGATTACCTCAAGATGTCAAATTCTTCGTGTGAATAGAATTAGTGAGCAGGAACTCAAACTTCATCTTGAAAAAGGTTTTGACTTGAATACGGAAGAGGCAGATTCAATCGCTTCCTATTCGGAAGGAAATATTATCAAAGCAAAGGATATGCTTCATATAGGGGAAGATGAACATTCTTTAAAAGACCATTTTATTGAGTTAATGCGATCCAGCTACAAAAAAAATGTCATTGACATGATGAATTGGGCAGATGCAATGGCTCAAGCTGGAAAAGAAAGACAAAAAGTTTTCTTATTGTATAGCTCCCATATGCTTAGACAATGTATTATTAAAAATTATACGGGAAATGAAAATATCAAAGTATCAGAAGATGAACTCAATTTCTTGGATAAGTTTTCCCCCTTCGTAAATGGAAATAACATAAGGGATTTCATGAAATCAATTGATGAAGCCTATTATCAGTTAGAAAGAAATGCGAACGCTAAAATCCTTTTTACTTTGCTTTGCTTTCAATCTATGAGAATGCTACACAAGGCCTAATTTCTTAAATATTTCTACTTTTATAAAAAAACATGAGCTGCCAATCTTGCAATACTAAAAACGGAAAACCAAATGGGTGTAAATCCAACGGAAGTTGTAGCTCCGGAGGTTGCAATAAACTTGAGGTTTATGACTGGCTTGCCAATATCGACATACCTCAAGGACAAAAACCCTACGATATTTACGAGGTACGCTTTAAAAATTCAAGAAAGAACTTTTTCAGAAACGCCAACCAATTGAAAATTCAAGTTGGTGATGTTGTGGTTGTAGAAGCTCAAAGCGGTTACGACGTGGGAGTAGTTTCCGTTATTGGAGAACTCGCGAAAATTCAAGTATCCCGAAAGGTAAAAGGATTCAAACCAATAGAGGCAAGAAAAATCATCCGAATTGCGAATCAAAAAGATGTTGATCTTTGGATTAAAGCGAGATCCAAAGAAAAAGATCTCATGTATAAGTCACGTGTTCTTGCCCTCAACCTAAAATTACAGATGAAGATTTCAGATGTTGAGTTTCAGGGTGACTTATCCAAAGCTACTTTTTACTATACGGCTGAAGGAAGAGTTGATTTCCGCCAACTGATCAAAGATATGGCGGGCCAATTTAGAATTCGCATTGAAATGAAGCAAATCGGTGCAAGACAGGAATCCTCTCGTTTGGGAGGAATTGGTTCATGCGGGAGAGAATTATGTTGCTCGACCTGGTTATCGGACTTTAGAAGTGTATCGACATCTGCAGCACGTTACCAACAATTATCATTAAATCCTCAAAAACTAGCAGGACAATGCGGAAAGCTTAAATGCTGTCTTAATTATGAACTCGATATGTACCTAGAAGGGCTCAAAGAATTTCCAAGAACAGATATTAAGTTGAAAACAAAAAAAGGTGATGCCTATCATGTTAAAACTGATGTTTTTAAGAAAACGATGTGGTATTCATATCCAGGTGAGAGTGATTTATACTCGCTCACTCCAGAACGTGCCAAGGAAATCATAACGCTCAATAAAGAAGGTGAAAAACCTCAAGACCTTACCAGTTTTAAAGCAAATAGTAAACCTATTGAGAAGGAAGTGGGGTATTCAAATGTGGTTGGTGAGGATAGCGTGAATCGGTTTGAAAGCAAATTTAAGAAGACAAAAAAAAGTAGGAAAAAAGGGAATAAACCCCGAAAAAATCAGAATTAGATTGATGCGTAAAAAATTTAACATTCACATTCTATTTACTCTTCCCATACTGCTTTTGATCTTGTATGCTTGCGGAGACAATCCGCTGTTCATGAAAACGCATAAGTTTCAGAAAAATCAATGGAAACAGAGCGAGAAGCCCATTTTCAAAGTCAATTTCCCGGGGGATACGATCACCTATGATATACTATTCACATTGAGAAGCACAATCGATTACAGCTATAATAACATTTGGCTTTATATCAACACGAGGGGTCCTGAATGTAAAGAATGTCCGACTATTGGATCTATTCTTAGGCGAGCTCCAGTTGAAATTAAAATGGCAAAACCTAATGGCGAATGGATTGGTAACAAATCTGGAACGTATGTGGATCACAAATTGAAATTTCGCCAAAGAAGGTTTTGTAAAGGCGAATACACCTTTGAAGTCGAACAAGGTGTTACCATTGGAACATTAGATGAACTTTCCGATTTAACAATAGAGGTTAAACCAACAGTGTGGTAAATGAGATTTAGACTACTTTCAGATCTAGAATTAAAAGAATTGTCCGAAGATTTCACCCAATTTCTTGTTGTCCAAGGAATAGACGATGAAACGTGGAGGAAATTAAATAAAGAAAATAAAGAAAAAGCACTTCAGATTGTTGAAGTTTTTAGCGATACCGTTTTACTCAAAGTATATTCGAAGGTCAAGTTTATGAGTTTTACCTCAGAAAAGGTCTTCTCGATCTTTAAAGTTGAAAATGACGCAATTGACCTAATTCTTTTAAAAAGTACAGATCCCAAGCTCGTATTTAACTCATCAGAACCTCTTGAAAACCTCATTAATAACAGCATCGGCAAATGGGAGCTGTTTTCCTCTTCAAAAAAACTTGGAGACAAAGTTCCTGATGAAGTACATCAATTAATCCTACAGGGTTGTCAAATTGAATCTCAGGAAATTTGGGATGCCTTGTCTGCTTTTCAGAAAAAAGCCTCAAAAAAAGCATCTTTTTAGGATAATTTTCGTTTAACACGTATATTTATATACTGATACATAATTTTTTTTAAATGAAGAGCGCTAACATATTCTCGTTTTTATTCGTTTTGGGTCTCCTTGCTTCATCTTGTATTGAGCATGAAGTCATCCCTCCCCCAGTTAATACTGTTGATTTAAATTGCAATTTTATTGGGTTTGTTAACGGTACGCAGGTAGAATTCACTCAAAATGTGGAAGGATACAAAGCCGAAGTGGCGAATTCTGAAGACATCAATCCGTCACCGGCATTTTCTTTTAAGACTTATGGAACAAAAATCAGCTCTTTTTATAACCCTCAAGCTATTCGTATCAAGTTTGGTACTTTAGATTGGGATGCTTCTGCAAATTCGCAGCCAACTGTTACTATGTTTAATAACTGGCTCATAAACAATGCGGGAATTCCAATTTCATTTTCTGATTTAGGTGCTAATGGAATCGAAGTTGAGTACACAGATAACAATGGTGTTACATGGCTTTCAAGGGAAACAGACCCAGGTCAAGATGCCAATTTTCAAATTCAAGAGCAGGCATCTGATAACACGGGAGATTATTCAATTTTTTCATGTGATTTTACTTGCAAGGTTTGGCGGATTAATCCGCAAACAAACCTTGAAGAGTCTCTAGACATTACCAATGCAAAATTTACTTCTTGGTTTAAGAGGTAGTTAACAAAGTAAATAGTATGAGTGATGCACTCAAAATAGCGATTATAGGCGATTATAATTTTACCTTTAATGCACATCATGCTACCAACCTATCTCTTGATCATTCTTCCGAATTTCTTGAATACGAGGTAAATTACTACTGGATTAAAATTAGTGAAGCGCTGAAACACAAAGAGGTGTACTTTGATAAATTCGATGGTATTTGGGTGGCCCCTGGCCCGATAGAAAATGCCTTTTTCTTGAATGGTGTTTTTAAAAAAATTACGAACAAAAAAATCCCCATTCTCATTACAGGCGAGGGATTTAAAGTCTTCTTAGAATATCTGATAACTCAAAATAAGCTTGTGCCTAATCAGGAAAAGTTAATCAGTGAAAATTTGGTTTCAGGAAATAGTTTTGAGCGCATTTCAATAGAGCCAAAGAGTGAAGCATTCAAAAGGCTTTATGAAAATTTCAATACAGTGGAACTGACCTCATCAAGATTTAGTTTATACCCACAACTGATTGAACAACTAGAGTCTGGACTAGTAGATATTGAAGCCGTTAATCATTTTAATGACCCAGAAGTGATTAGCTTAAGGAAACATGAGTTCTTTTTGAGCTGTGCTTTTTGCCCGCAAATATCCTCCACTAGAGATCTTCCTCATCCAATTATCTACACCTTCCTTAAAATGTCAAATCAATCTTAGATTAAATCTCAAGGAGTTGATTCTGCTGGGTATAATACAATATTGATTTTACAGGCTTGTGGTAAATCTCTTCCAGTACTGCTTTATAGTTCCATAACTGCTCATGATGAGAATTATTTGCTGATCCTGTCTTAAAGTCAACAACCACTACATCCTCTATTCTTTCAATAATTTTGTCAGGACGCATTATTGAAGATTCAGGAATTAAAATAGATTGTTCATTATGAATATGAATCATATCTGCAAACAAACCTGACTCATCTGCCTTTTGAAAAAAGAGAAGAGCTGAATCAGCTATCCGATTCATCATGGAAGAATCGATCAAATCATTCTTTTTGAAAACTTTGATCTCGTCAGATATTTGTTCAGCTCGATTCACTTGAGCCATAAACTGATGAAAATAGATTCCAAATAAGCGTTCAGATTGAGAAGAATGACTTTCTGGGAGCTCATCTGAAAGAATCAATTCTACCTTCGAGGAATTAATCGGAACATCAATGGCTGTATAAAAAGAATCAGATTCTTGATTATTTTCTTCTTTTAAATCCTGATCATGAGATTCATCAGCGTATTTAGAAACTTCCGCACCGGAAACATAGCGACAACAACCATCCTCTTCGATAAGCGAAAAACTCTCTATTAAACATTCATGGAACAAACGACCCAAGTTGCTTTTCCCCTTGTAACGGTTAAAAACATACAAACGGTTTTCAGCTCTTGTAAAAGCGACATAAAGCATATTTAATTTATCCAACAGAATAAGGTTTTTTTCTTGATTTGATTTGTCAACAATATCTTTATTTATGTTCGTTTGAGATAAGCTGGTATATAAAATTTTATCTCCTGATTCAATAAAAAACTTTGAATCTGACCTCAAACCCAAACCAAAATCCATCTCAGGTATAATCACAATTGGGAATTCTAATCCTTTTGCTTTATGAATGGTCATGATTTGAACTGCATTTTTAGAATCTGGCATTTTTAAAGCAAATTTTGCTTTATTCGCTTCATAGTACTCAATGAATTTAGCTAAATCAGACTGTCTATTATTCTGAAATTGAAAAATCAGATCAATGAACTGATGTAAAAAAGGGTTTTCAGACTCTTTCCACTGCATCATGGAAATAAATTGAATAGAGAGCTCATAAATATTCTCGAAAGGTTTAAAAAACCGACTTCTTCCCTCAAAATATTTATCCAAAAAAGCTTCATCATCAAAAAGCTTAAATGGAGCTCCCTTTTTTGAAATCTTTTCCTTCAAAAACTGATAATAATCATCTCCTACTAAATCTTGCATTCGAAAGAATAATTCGGCAAATTGTCGCTTCATAGCGTCCATTGTGGGGCGCATCCGCCATTTCAAATATGACAAAAGCAATCGAACCTCCATGTTTTTAGAAATCAATAACGACTCTTGAGAAAAAACAGATACTCCTTTTTTAGTCAACTCATTGGCAATGATAACTCCCAAGTCATTTTTAGCTGTCAGAATACAAATGTCTCCTAAGGTGTAATTGTCCTTTTTACATCCGTCAATAATCGATTTTATTTCAGTAATCATCTCCTGAACATCTCGTTTTTGCATCGTTGAAACGACCTGAACAAAGCCGGTTTCTTTTGATATTGGTTCTTGATTTACGGAGTCATAGAATTTTGAGAAATTTCCAGGAAGCTTCTGACTGAAATTTCCAAATACATCTTCATTAAAACGAACAACCTCAGGACATGACCGATAATTATTGGTTAGTGGTTTTTTAAGGCCCAATAAATCAAAAACAGATGATATCTGAGCCACATGTGGATCGTTTTCGGGATTGTAGACCTTTGGAAGACTCACAAATTGTTCGGCGAGACCATTATTAAACCTATATATGGATTGCTTCGGATCTCCCACTATTAAATTTTGCCTGCTGTAACTGAGTGATTCCTCAATTAGGGGTAATAAATTGAGCCACTGCAGACGTGAAGTGTCCTGAAACTCATCCAATAAAAAATGCTCATATCGGACACCAAAACGCTCATATATATATGAGGCCTTTTCCTGTTGAACAAGGCCTCCAATAAGGGCATTAAACTCAGATATCCTGATGATTTTATTCTTCTCTCTGTGGTCATTTAAAGTCTCTTGGATGTACTTCAATAGAGCCATGTTAAAAAAATTCGAGCGGTATTGAAGTAGAACTGATAATTTAGGAACTATTTCCAGATATGTCGCATCTACATTTATCAGTAAGGCTTTTAGCTCTTGAGTGAAGGCTTTGGTATCTCCTGGCTCTGAGCAGTATTTCATCATTCGGTCAGATACAATATGTTCATTCATTTTGTATACCGGACAAACTTTCATCTCTGCTACCTTCTTCAGGGCATTATATGTTGACTTTTTATAAGGTAAATCTTCCCAACTAATATTTAATGCATAAAACCGATCAGCAAAAACATCTGTTTTTGAAGTAAACTGGGCATGCAACTCATTGATTTCTTTTTGAATCTGTCCATAATCTTCTTTAGAAAATGAACTTTCCTTAAGTATCTCAATAAAAACCTGATTTTCCTCTTTACTTAGCGATGAAGCAAAAGAGATCAGCTTTCGCCTAAAATTCCATTGATCTCCTTCTTTAAAGTTATTCTTAGCATACGCTTTAACTAGTTTTGTCAAAGCCACATTTCCTTTTTCTCCAATAGAGCTTAAAAGTAAATCCAAAACTTCTTCTAAAACCTCTTTTTCGTTCAAGGAAATTTCAAAATCATTAGGAAGTTCTAAATCATTTGAGAATGATTTAATGAGCCGCAAATTAAATTTATCGATTGTAGAAACATTAAAATTTTCATAACCGTGTAAAATGGCTGTTAACGCTTTCCTGCTCCTAATGATAATCTCACGCTCACCGATACCTATGATATTTTTTAATTCGAGAACAATAGAGTTCGTTTTTTTATCACTGTGGGCAATATCAAAATTCGATAACTCGAACAAAGCATCAATAATTCTTGTTTTCATTTCAAGAGAGGCTTTGTTGGTAAAAGTAATAGCGACAATACTCTTGTATTTAACAGGAGAAGGAGTTCTCAATAATATGGATAAATATTCGAGAACCAACTGATAGGTCTTTCCACTTCCGGCAGAAGCACTTAATACAAATAAAGGGTGTTTTTTACGGTCAATTGTTGAAAGCATACAAGTCGGAATCTATGAGCATAAAAATAGGAAAATACGATAATTTTAGCTTAATTTTGTTAAGTATGATTAGGATTATATTCATATTGGCTTTCAGTTTCTTTTTTATGGTTTCTTGTAAAAAATACGGTTGCATGGATTCTCAAGCAGAAAACTACAACTCAAACGCCAATGAAGACGATGGAAGCTGTCTATACTCTAGTGAATCAAACCTTAAAATCGATATCATTCCTAAATATGGCGATGAGGTTTTATACCTTGATTCCGTTTACACAACAGCTGAAGGTTATTTTGTAAAATTCACAGAGTTCAAATTTTACATGACACAATTAGGTAATGGTAGTCATCTTTTGTGTGAGGCGGCTTTGTTTGACTTTAACACAATACAAAACACCTCAATTAATACGTCAGGAGATGCTCTAAATTTCACAAGTCTCTCGGGCACCATTGGAGTCGATTCTTTAACCAATCACAGTGATCCATCAGCATTTGATAATGAAAGCCCTTTAAACATAAGTAATGCTGGTTTAATGCATTGGGGCTGGAATCCTGGATATATATTCGTAAATATGATTGGTAAAGTGGACACCCTGGCCAGCGGAAATATGTTTGACCATAATTTTATTTTTCATATCGGAACCGATCAATTTAAAAGAAATTTTGAGTTCACCGACCTGGTCTGGAGTCCTTCTGAAGAAGGACATGAACTTCAATTTGAAATAGATCTCAAAACTTTTCTAAACAACAATGGAAGCGTCATCGACCTAAAAAATGAATATTTTACTCATTCCGGCAGCGGCAACCTTGAATTGACCGAAAAATTGGCCAACAATTTCATGAATGCTTTAAAACCTTAAGTCATGAGGTTTTTTATCTATCTTATCATACCGGCTATTTGTCTTTTATCGTGTAAAAAAGACAAAATAGAATACACCCCTGCACCTTACGTCATTGATGTTCCCTTGCATTTTCCTGATATGGAAATTCCCTTAGACAATCCCATGACGGCAGAAGGCATCGAATTGGGAAGATATCTGTTTTATGAAAAAAAATTAAGCGGCAATAACTCCATGAATTGTGCTGGTTGCCACAAAATAGAAAATGCTTTTGCCGAAAACACGCAATATTCAGTGGGTATTGATGGCTTTACAGGAACAAGGAACTCAATGCCGTTGTTTAATATGGGTTGGGAGGAATTCTTTACATGGGATGGAAGTAAAAATACACTAGAGGAACAAATCTTAGAGCCGGTTCCAAACCCCATAGAGATGCATCAAGATTGGAAAAGTGCAACTGATAAATTAAGTGGTGACGTTATTTATAGAAATCGATTTTTTCGAGCTTTTGGAGAAGAAGGAATTGATTCTATGAAGGTTGCTAAAGCCATTGCACAATTCTTAAGAACCATTATATCATCAAGCTCGAAATATGATGTCATGTATAAATTTGAATATGGCATCTCTTTAACAACTGCAGAAACTCAATTGCTTCAAAGTATAGAACCCGAGCAATGGGCAGGATATGACCTTTTTAAAAGTTTAAATGGTGCTGATTGCTTTCATTGTCACAATGGACCTCTCATGCGGGTCAAAAAGTTTAGCAATAATGGACTAGATGAGTCTTTCTCGGATTTGGGACGGGCAATTATTACGGGATCAGCGGATGACAAAGGTAAATTTAAGGTCCCGACTCTTCGAAATATCGAACTAACAGCCCCATATATGCATGACGGACGATTCAATACTCTTGACGAGGTCATTGAGCATTATTCCTCAGGAATTCATGTGAGTTCAACAATTGACCCTCTCATTGAATTTGCAAATCAAGGTGGTGTGCAGCTCGATGCACAAGAAAAGTTTTTACTTAAGAAATTCTTACTTACTTTAACCGATACAGTTTTCATTAATAATCCTAATTTTAAGGATCCTTTCAATTGATTATGGAAAAGACAACACGACATCTAACCACTGAAGAAAAAGCACTCAAAATTAACCTTCAAAAAGACATTTATGGATGTTTTGCAGAAATTGGAGCTGGGCAAGAGGTTGCTGCCAACTTCTTTAAAGCTGGTGGGAGCTCTGGAACTATTGCTTTCACTCATTCTGCCTATGACATGAAGGTCTCCGATGCCATGTATGGAGAAGCCGCAAGATATGTCTGTGAGGAGCGCTTATTAACCATGCTGGATAAAGAGTTTAATAATTTAAAAACAACCTTACCCAATAAATACAAAGAATCAAAATTTTTCACCTTTTGTAATACTGTTGAGTCTTTAAATTATCACAAAACAAATCAAGGCAAAGGATGGGTGGGCATTCGTTTTCAACTGAGTTCTGAAAGTGAACCGAATAATATTGTGCTTCATGTAAAAATGCATGACAACAGTCATAGAGGTCAGCAAGAAGCTCTGGGGATTCTTGGGGTAAACCTGATTTATTCATGCTACCACAAACACGAGGATATAGATGAATTTTTAACAAGTCTGGTTCATCGGATACCAAGAGACCGTATAGAAATTGACATGCTAAGTATCAAAGGTCCTGACTTTGAAAATGTTGACAATCGAGTCATCGCACTGAATCTTGTAAAAAGAGGGATCACAGACTCTACAATGTTTGATTTATCTAAAAATGTATTACAACCAGCAACAGCACTTTACAAAAAGAATATTTTGTTAACTCGTGGTCGGTTTAGACCTGTAACAAAAGTTCATATTGACATGATTGAGAATGGAAGAAAAGCCTTTCTACAAGAAAATAAAGTGTCTGAAAAAGATGTATCAGTAGTTTTTGAATTGACCCTGAAAGACCTGACAGCAGATGGTAAGATATCTGTTCAGGATTTTATTGATCGTGCAGATTTATTAAGTTCACTAGGCTACACCGTGATGGTTTCGAATTACTTAAAACACTACAAAATGGTTGAATACCTTGCTCCAATCGCAAGAGGAAAACTTATTGGGGTGATTTTAGGGGTTTATAACTTAAATACGATTTTTGACGAACGTTATTACGACAATCTTCCTGGAGGCCTATTAGAAGCGTTTGGTCGTGGATTTGGTCATCATATGAAAATTTATGTATACCCCGCTTTTAATGTAGAGGATGGCGAAATTTATGACCTCGATAATATGGAAATCGAAAATAATTTAAAAGGTCTTTTGCAATACATGCGTGAAAACGACAAGATCAAACCTATCAAAGAGTTCAACCCAAAACTTTTACATATCATGTCTGATGATGTCCTTTCAAAAATAAAAGCC
>Ga0099800_1099_pt1 | contig 24308 bp, 41 predicted proteins | sample Uncmet6_SortRC_1_FD_89868 | JGI IMG/M metagenome (GOLD analysis project Ga0099800, IMG submission 89868) | Marine eukaryotic communities from CALCOFI LINE 67, Pacific Ocean - CN11_C50_N6_SortRC_1 | ecosystem: Environmental > Aquatic > Marine > Oceanic | place: Pacific Ocean: Monterey Bay... | reverse complement strand
ATATTCAGACCTTGATAGAAGTCCTTTTCAAATTTAGTTACTATTACATTCCTTTTATAATCATCTGGATATCTAAACTTGTAATAATTATTTCTTCCCTCATATCCACTTTGACCTTGATATGATCCTTCATATCTCCCTAAAGAATTATGAATTGGATTGATAAAGTTCATCCACTCTTCAAATAATCTGAGCATGTTATAATCTGCATCAACATAAAATGAAACACTTAGTGGTGCATATAATCTTCTCTGTGCGAATCTTTCTATTGTTCCTTGTCTATCTCCCATACTCTCTGCCATGTCAAATGATGCACCAGGTAAAGTTACATCAGATGCAAAGAAATCATATCTCGCTAAATCTTGTGGACTATTTGCTATACCACACTTAGTTAACCATGAACTTAAACTTACATCTTTAGTAAGAGGATCAGAATCATACCCAAGATTAAGAGACACCTTAAATTCTGCAGTCAGAGATAAAGGAAACAGATCACTCTGAGCATCATTTATTTTCTTATATAATGGTAGTACAGAATTTGGAGTATTGTCTGCCATCTAAATATTTTTATAGTTATACAATACTATGTATGTCATATAATGGAAAGTTTAGGCCCAGACATCCCAAAAAGTATAAAGGTGATCCCACTAATATAATTTACAGGTCTCTTTGGGAGAGAAAGTTTATGAACTACTGTGATCTCACAGAGAGTGTAAGTGAATGGCAGTCTGAAGAATTTTGGATACCATACATATCTCCAAAAGACAATCGAGTTCATAGGTACTTCCCTGACTTCTTTCTTAAATACTATGACCGAAACAAAAAGAGAAGAGTGATGGTCGTTGAAGTTAAACCAAAAAAACAAGTAGAAAAACCACCTCAAAATCCAAAAAGGAGAACTAAAGCATGGGCATATTCAGTCCAGACTTGGGTAGTCAACCAAGCAAAGTGGAAAGCAGCAAAAGAATTTTGTGCTGACCGTGGATACGAATTCAAAATCATGACAGAAGACGACTTAGGAATCAAATGAGCAAAAGTATATTCTATAATATCATAGAAAGAGCAAATGTAACAGCATCGACTGGGACTGACTGGTATGCGAGTGAACTGCAATCAGAACTAACTTCAGCAGGTGCAGAGATGAGTGTAAGTGAAATAAGAGTTGGTGATTTTTTATTCTTTGGATATACTGCAGAGTATCCAGAAAGATACCCATACTATGATAGAAGACCGCTTGCTTTTATACTCGATATGCAGAATGATAAGATGCTTGGATGTAACGTTCACTATCTAAATCCAGATATTCGTGAGGGTTTTGCTCAAACCATGCTAAATAAATCAGCGATCCAAGTTCCTTCTGTTTTCAATAAGACTATACACTCTTATCTTTATACAAATATTAGTAGTGTATTTCGTGTTCCAGCAGGAGAATATGGTGATATTGCTAGATTAGTAACTGAAGATTTCGTTGATGCTAATGGTGAAAAATATGATATCACTGCAGTTTGGGATTCCGTAAATTAAAATAAATGTCAGAGACAAAATTTTTAAAAAAATTAAATATCTTAGTTGAGAACGTACCACAAATTACTTATCTCTACTATAATCCCAATGGAACTGTAGATGTTTATCAGTTTCCTGGAAATAATATAACTAGAGAAAGAAAGAAAAATCCAAGTGTTGATGGGACTTTAATTTATAGTAATAGCAATGAAGTCGTAATGACTGGTTCAGTAGATTTGGGTAATGGAAATACTTATTTTTGGGAAACTGATGATATAGAAAGTGCAATTAAAGATGACACAGATATTTTAAATAAAATTAAAAAAGCAGGTGTATTGCCTAATTTTCTCACAAATGATGATGTCGCAATTGCAAATGATCCTATCTCTAAAAGATTAAAAGAAAAATTTCTCACTACAAAAGAAGACTCATTTTTTCGTGATTTAGGTAGCGGAAATTCGGCACAATATCCAGTGGATGCACTGTATGGTAAAAAATATCCAGATTCACAAGACCATTTAGTGATCTCACAATACAGGTACAAAGCACCAAGAGCAAATTCTATATTTGGAAAAACTGAAGGAGTTAAACCAGGTGATATACTTACTGGAGGATTCGCAAGAGAAAGTCCTCTTGATAAATTCCTTGGTTTAGTAAGAATGCCAATGCCAAATGCAATTCAAGATTCAAATAATGTTGCTTGGGGAGAAGACACTGTAAATGCATTAGAAGCTGCTGCATTAAATGCATCAAGTGGGGGTTTTGGTGATGATGCATTCGCTGCAGCATTAGGTGGTGGTCTTAGTTTTCTTGGTGGTGCTGATCCCATAGAAGGTGCTAAAACTGGAGCAGCAATAAATGTTGGTAGTCAAATAATAGATGGTGTAAATAATGAAAACTTAAACAGTTCTATACTAAGACCTGAAGTACAGGCAAGAATCTTATCAACACTGGGAATTGAAACTTCTGCAGAAGCAATCCTAGCAAGAAAGGAAGGTGTAGTTCCAAATAGTAATTTAGAATTATTATTTTCAGGACCAACACTTCGACAGTTTTCTTTTGTTTACAAAATGAGTCCTAGAAGCAGTAGAGAGGCAACGATTGTAAATAGAATACTTCGTTTCTTTAAACAAGGAATGGCAGCAAGAAAACAAAATGCAAAAGGTGGTGGAGCGACTGCAGGTGGAGCATCCTACTTCTTATCAACACCAAACGTTTTTAGGTTACAATATCGAACAACTGAAGATGAAGCAATCAAAGGTTTAAACCGAATCAAAACTTGTGCACTTACAGGGACATCAGTAAACTATACTCCAGAAGGTACATTTGCATCTTATGATGGTGGTCAACCTGTTTCTATATTATTAACACTTGCATTCCAAGAACTCGAACCAATCTACGATACAGATTATAAATTTACAGATGGTGATGGTGCCAGAGAAAGTGATACTGGTGAAGGTTACAGATGGAAAATTGATCCAAAGGAGGTTGGATACTAATGTCTTACTTTGAAGAACTACCAAACATATCTTATGTTTCACTTCTACCAAATCAAAATAGAAGTGATGAAAGAATACAGGTAAAAAATTTATTTAAAAGAGCAAAGTTAAGAACTGATGTAGATCAGTCAGTAACTGCATTCGATTATTATCTAATACAAGATAATGAAAGACCTGACATTATTGCAGAAAGAATTTATGATAGTCCAGAGTTAGATTGGGTGATATTAGTTACTAACAATATCACTAGTATCAGGAATCAATGGCCTTTGAGTAACAATGAATTATATAATTATTGTCTAGAGAAGTATGGAAGTGATGCTGGTGTAATGGAAACACACCATTATGAAACAAAAGAAATTAAAGATAAGTATGGTAGAATTTTACTGGAAGGTAAATTAATTGTAGATCAAAATTTTACATTTACATATGCCAAAGATGATTACTCAACTTCTACAGAGACTCCTGCACAATCTGTATCTAACTATACTTATGAACAAAGATTGAATGAAGAGAAGAGAAAGATAAGAGTATTAAAACCTGCTCTATTGCCAGCATTTATAACCGACTTTAGAAATATTATGAAGCATGATAAGTCGTCATCATATATTAGTAACTCACTTATATCATCATACAACCCTAGAGAATCAGGGGTATAAAAAAACCCCCTCAAGAGAGGGGGCTAAAACCAATCACCTTTCAAAAAGAAGGGCACTCTTTCTAAGTAGAGATCTTTTGTACTCCCTTCAGTTAATTAAGAATTAACTAACTTAGAGAAATAACTTAAAGACTCATCATCTTCATCAGATTCTGATGATGCCACCACTGGTTCTGGTGTAGGAGTAGTAGTCGCTTCACTATAGTCTCCACGACGTTCTCTCTCCCATGTTGCATCTTCTTCTGCTACTTCTGGATCAACTCTTTTTGCAGGTTGATTCATACCAAGAACATATACAAGACGCTTCTTTAAGTCATCATAAGACTTGAACTTATCAGGTGTTGTAAACTCAGATAGATCATGTAATGAATTGTAGATCTTCTCTAGTTTATCATCATCGTCAAATAATGGTGAAGCATTATCAAACTCAGACTTATCATAGTTCTGATAACCTTCAACTCTACGAATCTTCAACTTAAAGTTAGCACCTGCCCAAAAATCAAATGGGTTGATAGGTGTCTCATCAGCAAATTCTGGTTTCATTGCTTCCATGATTTTATCAAAGATCTTCTTACCAAATTTGTATAAGAATACTTTACCTTCGTTCTCAGGATTTGTTGGATCACTTACAACATAGATGTTACTGTAATATGATAGTCTACGCTTTTGCTTACGTGCTATTTCTTTGTTCGCATCTGAACCAGAGTTCCATAACTGTGAGTTATGCTCAGAGACAGGATCTTTTTGTCCGAGTGTGGTAAGAGAGTTCTCTATGTACCAACCACCAGGTCCTTGAAATGCATGAGTGTAAAGTCTTGCCCAAGGTAATTCAGAACCTTCTGATTCTGGGAGGAAACGGATGATCGCATAACCATTACCAGACTTGTCTACTACTGGTTTCCAGATACGTTCATCAACATTACTACCTTTGTCGTTTAATTTCTCTACCTGCTTAATTAATTTGTCAGTAAGAGAACCTGTTTTGGATTGCTTTTTTAATTTTGCGAATGACATGAGGATTTATTAGGATTGTTTGCTTATATGGACTTTAATATTATACAACATTTACTAGCATTTGTCAATGTTGTTTTCAATCTCACTGATAGTTTCATCTAATCTGTCAAAGAACTTGTTCATATCATCGATTTCATCATAACCGAACATCTTAGCAGACTCAATCAATTTTTCTTTGATTAGATCTACTTCTTTATCTTTGACTAGACTCATACGAAAGAAAAAAAGTTTTTGCTTTTCCAGAAATGCTTTCATTTCTTTAAGATGATTCTTCCTTTGCTCTGATGTCATGATGGGCATTGTCTGCATTTGCATCACAATTTTATGTTGCATCTCTGACAACTCAACTACAGTGTCCCTTACTACATCAGAATTAAAAAATTCACTCATCTTACTCTCTCTAACAGTATTTTTTTAAATTTGTCCACATCAATATTTAGGAAAGGTTTATACTTTTGAATTTTCAGTCCTACGGTTTCCCACACAGGATCAAGTAATTTTTTATCAAACTTCTTAGAATACTTTAACATTACATCAAGTATAACCATACTCTCAATTGATATGTTACCTTGAAGATATCTTTTTAATATCTCAGGATGTGAGTGACCTTTGATAGAAAACAAATCTTCAAAGTTATTCTTACTCATAAACATTGATTCATTTTCAAACAGGTATGTCATACCTTGAAATCTTTTTAACCATGAACTGTGGTATTCATTTCCATTTCTAATTATATCACCAATCCATAGAGCATCTGGATCACCACACTCCACAAAGTTCGCAAGGAAATAATGTTTAATCTCTTCATCATTTTTCTTACGAGACATTCTTTCAAAAAAATATCTGTCTTTCCTTTTATTAAATGCATCTCTTGACGCATTAGTCTTACCACAATATTTGAAGTAATCGTAATTCTTTTTAGTGAAATGATTCTTGAATGCTAAGTACGTTTTATATACTTCAATCGGTGTCATCTTCCACTGGTTCTAGGTCTTCAATCATGTCAACAGATACTTCATGATTTGCTATCTTATAATAGTGATGGTTTATACCCCATGCATCTGGTTTGTATCCAAGATATTTTAAATCCTTGTTGGATTTATTTTCTCTGATCCATGCCTGAAGACGGTAGTGCATCAGTTCAGATTTAGAAGGCATTATAAAGGTAGTTTTGCTCTGGATGTTTTCTTCAAGAAGTTAAGTTGTATAGCATCATACTTCAACTTTTCTTTCATTGGTTTAGTAATTAATTTAGACACTGCTTGCAGTTCAATTTTATTCTCTTCACAGAATGTGATGATAGCATCAATGTAATTAAACTTGTAGGTCTTTACTAGTTGTTCAACCTCGTCTGTAAACCTTTGTTTGCATAAGAATTTTTCCTTAATGACATCATCAAGTTTGTCTTCTTTTTTCTTGTCTTTACTTGCCATGTGTTCCTGTTTTGTAATCGACAAACTTTCTAATGTATTTGGTAAGAAGTTTAATATACTTACCTTTGTTTCTTTTTTCGTAGACAACGCAGTCTCCATTTTCAGTCACCATAATAGTAATTAATTTTTTGACTGGAATACCAGTCATCTCAAAATACATACATGCGTATGCAGTTTCCTGTACGAAATAGTTTTCAATCCATTCCTCTGGTTTAATCTTGTTTGCAGTTTTAAAATCTATTACCGCTAACTCGCCATCAAACTCTGCGATACAATCTACTCTACCTGCCAGTCCTAGATAGTCACTATACATCGACTTCTCTAGAGCGTGTATGTTATTTATGCGATCCAAATGTTTTTTAGATTGCAGGAATAAAAATTTTGTAGAAGGAAGAACATTCAAATCATTGATGTCCTCATTGTTCATGTAATGCTCTACCAAATCATGATACTTAGTTCCTCTAAAAGTAGATTCCCTAGTAATCTTATTTGCCTTTTCCTCTCCAACTTTTTTTCTCCATTTAATGAAGACTTCACGGTTATAAAAACTCGTTACAGATGTGATTGAAGGATACATTTTTCCAGAAGGAACTTTATAAAATCTAGTTCCGTCTATTGCTACTGTTTCAAGATCAATACTTTCTGTTAAATTATCTAAATGAGTAAACATCACATACCTAAAGTTGTTTTAGCGAGGAGGTAATTCCGAACTAGTCCTGATCGAACTATATCTTCAATACCAAATTCAATAGAAGCAAAGTCTTGTTCCATTGCAGCAATGATCTTCATGAATTCAAGAATACCATTCCTTTCGTTAGTCTTTACAAGATCAGTTTGTGCAGCATCACCACAGAAAATAATCTTACAGTTTTCACCAACTCTTGTTATTATACTATCTAATTCATGAAAATTCAAGTTCTGCATTTCATCAACTAATATAATACAATTATCCATTGTGGTTCCACGAATGAATGAAGTAGACCAGAATCCAACGGTCTCTTGAGTTTTCAATGCACCGTATAACATTTCAAAGTCTTGATCAGATGGCATTTCAAACATGTACTTAACCATGTTCTTGTATGGAATCTGATATAAGAATGATTTGTCTTCATGATCTCCTGGTAGGAAACCAATCTCTCTTGTAGATACAAGAGAACGAACTACATATACCTTTTCGTATGGAGTCAACTGATCTAGAACATCTCTAAGGGCAAGATATAATGCTACGAAAGTCTTACCTGTACCTGCACATCCATATGCAAATACATTCTTACCCTCTCCATAGGATTCAAAAAATTTCTCCTGATTCTTAGTCAATGGTTTAATATCAACCATTGCATCAGTATGAATTGGTTTCTTCCTTTTGAGTTGTTTAGCACTCATGCTACCAATTCCCGAAGAGTTTCCGTTCCCGTTTCTTTTCTTTGCTGGCATATTAGAAGTGAGTTGTTTTTTGTGGTTTTACGTTTGAACCTGGAACTTGACCTACTTTAGATAGAACTTCATTCCATCCTCCATCAGACTTTGAGTAAACGTCTCCAGTTCCTCTAACCACTCCTCCAGAACCTTGAGACCAATCTTTGTCCCAGTCTGGATTTTCTTTTCTCCATTCGTCATACTTTTTCATAGACATAGATAATTCTTTTTGTTCACCAGTCTTTAAATTTTTAACAGGATAAGTAGGCATAAGTGTTTAAGTTTTGTAAAGTTATTTAGACCCACTCAAGGGCTTCGGATACTGCGGGAAACTGTTCGGTAAACACTTTGCGACATGCTTCAGCAATTTGCATATGTTCTTTTTGAGTTCCGTGTGCTGATCTTAGATTAATATAATGTATCCAAGAACGACAAGAACCAGTCATATAGATTCTTGTAGGAGTGCAAAGTGGTAATACCATTCTAGCACACTCTTTAGCAACACCGTCCTCTAGCATTTGATTGTAAAGAGATAAAGCAGAACTGAATAAAGTATTCATCTGTCTGTTCAATGTGTCTACGAGTTTGGGATCTAAATCATCAGTAGAATTCTGACGATTCTTTTTATCTTGTTTACGTAGTTCTGGTAACTCGATAGTTCCTAAAAGATTACTATCAGCATATCTCTGTGAGAATTCTTGAAATGTAAAACTACGATGCCTTAATACCTGTGCAGCAATTGCACGAGTAGTCTCAATCTCAAGTGTCATTGATGACTGTTCAAAAACAGACCAATGGTTGTGCTTAATACAATACCTTAATAACCCAGAATAATTTGGATTATCTTGATTGTTTGGATTAGAGACTCTGGCAATATGTGCCATCGTTTTCTCTGCATCGGGAGTAACACTAATAAGTCTTACAGTCATTTTATATGATTAATTTTTTAGTTGGGTTTGATATCTTACCAAACATAGTATTGTATTGTTCGATAATTTGTGCTTGAGGATTACCAATGTATACAAGATACTTTTTAGTAATCTCAATCTTATCCTTTTCAAGTAAGGGAGACCAAGGTGCAAATGCAATTCTTCCTTGCTCTTGAGCAGGAACCGCAACAATTGGATCAGTGATTACAATTGAATCACCTTTATCTTCAACAATGTCAGCGATTACATCTTCACCTGACCACATACGAATTAAATGTACTGTCATAACTTAGTCGTCATCCTCAAAAATTTCATCATAGTCTGGCAGATCAGTTTCAACTGATGTTTGTGCATACGCTTCCACATCAGAAAAGACCTCTGCTTTGATATCGTCTACCAATAATTCTAAGTTACGAACCATTAGTTTGAGTTTGTCTCTGTCCATAATCAATTATACTATTAGTGGCAGATTCCTATAGCCGCTTATGCTGAACCTACCAAAGGGCATAACCGCAGTCAGTATTTCTCTGACCCTTATATTATAGCATAAAAAAAGAAGGGGATCAACCCCTTCGTTTTATTTTCCGTACAGAAACTGAATCTCAGCGTTTATGATTGTGAGAAAGATAGCAGATGCTACCAAAATCTCAAAAGTTACAATCATTTAACACTTGTAAGTTCTTTCTTTTGACTTACACCACGGTAAGTTAGATCGACCTTGTTAGTCTGCTGAGTTTTGTTTCTGTTGGTATCATACTTGATACCACGGTATGTGACTTGTGCCATCGGTTTTCTCCTGTAGGATGAGGTTGTTTAGACCGTTCCTTCAGTCGGCATTTGCGTCCCCGAAGGGATGAACGAACCCGTTCCGTGTCGGCTTACTTGCGTCCTCCTTTGGAGGATGAACGTAAAGGTATGTTAGCATACCCTCATTATATAGTCAAGCAGTTATGTATTTTTTGTTACACTTTCGTTTTCTTTTAACAAATTAGTTACGGTTTTCTCTGTCCCGTTCATCATTCTAACTTCATAGATAGAAGATTTCATATATTTTTTAAGTTTTTTATATTGTTTTTTGATTGGACCTAACTCATCTAGATCTAGATTAACGTTTAAATCACCTTTATCCATCTTTCCTGTCCTCTCTTTTTCTTTTTTTTCTTTCTGGTGCTTTCTTAGGTGAAACTGCTTTAGCATTCATATAAGTTTTAGGATCAACTATACCATCTGTCCAAGAGATACTAATGACCTCTCCAAAATTATCATAATAATAATTAAACAATTCTACTTGAGATACTGATCTAGTGATGTCATATTTGACCTGATCTTTTTCTTTATAAACTATCAAAAAAGAATCCTTTGGTAGTTTTCTATCTTTTGATAATTTCTGATCACAGTCTTTATGTATGATGTCAAAGGTCATGATCTTCCTCCCCATTGAATGTCTGGATATGCATCTGATATAGTTTGCTTAGTGAGTTTATATTTTGTTTGAAGTAATTTATCCTTCACTAAACATAAAATCTCTGCATCTAATGGATGCAACCCTTCAAGAATTTGGATAAACATAGTTTCTCTACGAAGACCATTTAACTGATCATTTCCACCTCGAATAAAATTATACAATTTTTTATACTCTCTACGAAGAGTGGTGAAACCTTGATTGGCATTCACAGTATCATTAAATCTCATACTGGAACTCTGCTGATTAATCCTAGTACTCAAAGTTCCACTAGTATTTTGTTCATCTTTCAAACTTGAATAAGGAACTTCACCTGGAGGTAACATTGATATAACTGTGTCATCAAAATTCCATATGAACAATGCTTTCATTGAAGCATGGTCATATTTTCTAAGTGCTTCCACTTTCTTCGCAGTTGTTTTCTGTTTACAAACTACATTCAGAACTTCAAATGCAAAAGGATTTGCTGGAAGTTCTTCTATAGGAGTAGACGCTCTCTTAGTCGTCTTCCTCGGTTTCTTCATTGTTGTCATTTTTTTCAAACCTCAAGGCTACAATTTCATCAGGGATAAGATTACCATTTTCATCAAACATTTCTGGATGTCCGTACACCATTTGTGGTGATGATGATTCGTAAGTAGCTTGCCTTACAATCCATCCTATGACACCTCCGACTAAAAGTGAAAGTAACGACGTTACTGTCGTGATTGTTAGAGTAACTACTAACGTTTCTGACATGACACTTCTCCACTACTTTTTTGTTTTTTAGTAAATTTAAAAGAAAACTCAAAAGTTATATGCATTTCTCTTTTTAAAATAGAAATGATTCTGTCAAACCTTATACCAAATGGTTTAACCCTTTGAGACTTCGGTATCCCTCCTTCAGCAAGTATTAATTCTACACCTCTATTTATAGGTATATCAGAGGATTGCTTTTTCTTGGAGATATTTGATTGACTCACTACATCCTCCCAATTTTTTTCCATCTACGACAATTTGTGGAAATGTTGTTCCATTACCAAACTCATTATAAAAACTATCTTTGTTAAAATCAACATCGAGAGTATAAATTCTGTGTGATAACTGTGCTAATTCTAGCACATCTACAATCTTTTCGCAATAAGGACATCCTGTTTTTGAATAAACTGTAAAATTCATTTGTTAGTATTTAAAAAACTATTTAACTAATCTAATTCTGCTGACTTATTTTTGATTATAATTATATTATTTTTATAATCAGGTACAAACTCAAGAACGTCTTCATGGTGCCACATAAGTTCTTCATACAAAGAATTCAAACGATCCATGTCTTCCCACAAATCGTTGATGTGTTCCTTTTCGTAATCTTCCATAAAGAATAATTGATTAGGGTTTTATTATACGATATTTAGTTTAGAGTGTCAACTTGAAATGTCTTTTTGCTGATTTAAATATATTATTACTCTTTGTAAAGTTTCGGGACTAGCATCAAAAACTTTAATACCTTTACTACATTTCCTACAAATATTCTTTTCTAACTTTTGTTTTTCTTTATCACATATTATACATGTACCAATCTCATATTTCTTTCTCACTCTCTCTAGAGTACATTGTTTACACTCATAAGAGTATGAAGATGTCAAACTAGGATCTCTCCTGCACCTGTAGAAGTCTGCAAGCAGTCCTTTTTTGATTTTACATACTCTGCATACCCTATCTTCAAGTAGCAGGTGTTCTGTTCGTAATTGCTGGTCAAAGTCCATGTCATAAAAAAGACCCCTACTATGTAGAGGTCTCAGGGTGTTCCGACTGTAGAGACACACGAAAGGTCTCAGTCGTATTTATAGTGCGTTACCACGAGGTAATACTTCTTCTGGGAACACAAAGTTCTCATGTGGTTGGTCAACAGATGACATCCATGCTCTCATACCTTCATTAAGAAGTATATTCTTAGTGTAGAAGGTTTCAAACTCTGGGTCTTCTGCTGCTCTTATCTCTTGAGATACGAAGTCGTATGCTCTAAGGTTAAGTGCAAGACCTACAATACCGATTGATGATGTCCACATACCCATCACAGGTACGAACAACATAAGGAAGTGTAAAAATCTTTTGTTTGAAAAAGCAACACCAAATATCTGTGACCAGAATCTGTTTGCTGTAATCATTGAATAAGTTTCTTCTTCCTGTGTAGGGTCAAATGCTCTGAATGTAGAACTCTGAACCTTACCATCAGTATAGACTGAAGTGTCTTCATACAAAGTGTTCTGTACTGTTGCACCGTGAATGGCACAGAGTAATGCTCCACCAAGTATACCTGCTACACCCATCATATGAAATGGATTGAGAGTTATATTGTGGAAACCTTGAATGAATAAGATATAACGAAAGATTGCTGCGACACCGAATGAAGGTGCGAAGAACCAACTATGCTGACCTAAAGGATAGATCAAAAAGATGCTTGTGAAGACTGCGATAACTGCTGAGAATGCGAGTGCATTGTAAGGACGAATCCCAACAAGTCCTGCAATTTCAAACTGTCTTAACATAAACCCTATGAGTCCGAACACACCGTGAAGTGCTACGAAGTTCCAGAGTCCACCGAGTTGTAACCAACGAACGAATGAACCTTGTGCTTCAGGTCCCCAAAGGAACATGAGACTGTGACCCATTGCGTCGCCAGGTGTGGAGACTGCTGCTGTTAAGAAGTTTGCTCCTTCAAGATATGAAGATGCGATACCATGTGTATACCAACTAGTAACGAAAGTAGTTCCAACGAACCAACCTCCGATAGAAAGATAAGCACAAGGTAAAAGTATAAGACCAGACCAACCTATGAATACAAATCGGTCTCTCTTTAACCAGTCATCAAGAACATCGAACCAACCCCTTGTGGGTGCTTGTAAGGTAGATGCTACCATTAATTTCTCCTATGAAAAAGGCACCCGAAGGTGCCTTGATTTGCTTTTTGGGTTAAGTAATTAACCGATTGCAGGTGCTGTTAAAGCAACTGTTGTAGACTCAGCAGATGCTAGGTCTAATGGGAAGTTGTGTGCATTTCTCTCATGCATTACTTCCATTCCTAAGTTTGCTCTGTTTAGAACATCGCCCCATGTTGGTACAACTTTACCGTTAGCGTCTACTACAGACTGGTTGAAGTTGAATCCGTTTAGGTTGAATGCCATTGTACAGATACCCATTGAGGTTAACCATACACAGACTACTGGGAATACTGCGAGGAAGAAGTGTAAACTTCTTGAGTTGTTAAAAGACGCATATTGGAAGATAAGTCTACCGAAATATCCGTGAGCAGCGACAATGTTGTATGTCTCTTCTTCTTGTCCAAATTTATACCCATAATTCTGAGATTCATTTTCTGTTGTCTCCCTTATTAAGGATGAAGTTACAAGTGAACCATGCATTGCTGAGAATAAAGATCCTCCGAACATACCTGCAACACCTGCCATGTGGAAAGGATGCATAAGAATGTTGTGCTCTGCTTGGAATACGAACATGAAGTTAAATGTACCTGAGATACCTAAAGGCATTCCGTCTGAAAAAGATCCCTGACCGAAAGGGTACACTAAGAATACAGCGAATGCTGCAGATACTGGTGCTGAATAAGCAACGCAGATCCAAGGTCTCATACCTAGTCTGTATGATAGTTCCCACTGTCTGCCCATGTAAGCAGAGATTCCGATTAGGAAGTGGAAAATAACTAACTGGTAAGGACCACCGTTATATAACCATTCGTCTACTGTTGCTGCTTCCCAGATTGGGTAGAAGTGTAGACCGATAGCGTTTGATGAAGGAACAACTGCACCAGAGATGATGTTGTTACCATACAAGAAAGAACCCGCTACTGGTTCTCTGATTCCGTCGATATCGACTGGAGGTGCTGCGATGAAAGCAACGATGAAACATGCTGCTGCTGCGAGTAAGCATGGGATCATGAGTACTCCGAACCAACCAACATAGATTCTGTTGTTTGTTGAAGTTACCCATTCGCAGAACTGAGGCCAGCCTGCTAGTAGACTAGATTGTCTACGTGTAATATTTGAGGTTGTCATTTTAGTAAGACGTTAAGTAGGGCTTCAAGGGTAGAAGCGAAACTTATTTCCTGTAACCCCTCGCTACAGGATATGAAAGACGAAGTATTATACTGCCTATAGGTCTTGGTTTGAGAGCAGTTGTACGTAGGAGGGCGATCCGTTCGAGTCCTTTGTACGGGTGTGCTGAAAACAACACGTATATATTATATAGGAAATGTAAAGTTTTGTCAAGTTTTGTGAGGGAAAAAAAGAGTCCTTTCGGACTCATGAGTATTACTGATTGAAAACTAATAAAAGTTTTGGGTTTTGAATACTAACTAAAGAATGATTGAGTATTATCAAATGAATACTAATAAAAGTATTGGACGTTGAATACTAACGGAAAACATTCTCCTTTTCTTTAAACTCAGTAATAATCATTTCACGAGAAGTTGTCCAAAATTTCTGAAGGCATTTATCTGCATGTCTCATTTCTTTTCTGATTGTTTCGAGATCTTCAAAAGATTTAAAAGTATGACCTTTTCGATTTCCATTATCTTCAAATGCCATACTAATTTTATTTTTATTTCCTGCTTTACGTTTGTGCCACTTATAATTAGATGCGGTAACACCTGCTTTTGTATGATAAGGAGTTATTCCAAAATATACTACCTTTGCATATTTCCAATAAGGAACTTTTTTATGTTCTTCAATTTCCAAATTTGCTCTATCAGATCTCACTCTTAATTCTCCAGTTGGTCTAAGAATTGTATTAATAACATTATAAATTGGTTTTAATGTTCCTGCACCTGCATCTATATAATTCAATACATTAGATTTCAATCCGTTACCTTTAGAATTTAATTCTAATTTGAAAAAATCTCTTGTTTCTTGATCAAGCATACCATAAAGTTTGGATACATTTGTTTTGATCCATCTTGATACTGCATCTTCATGAGTATTATCTTTTCCAATTCCGTATTTTTCATTTCTTGCTGTATTTGAATCTTCAGTTAAAAGATCCCTATCCACATAGATATGAGTATTTTTAATTTCATGTTCATCACCATCTATAGGTTTAAATTCTTTTAATGTTAAAAAAACATTTGGAAATTTTTCTAGGTAAAAGGCAATTGATTCTGTATCATTTTCATCTGATTTTTTAATCAATTTACCATCACCCTTTCCAGACAAAATGGAAAATATTTTTCTTGTTTTTGGTGTGACTTTTTGTGGAAAACAAAGAATGGTAATGTTTCTTTTACTAGCAAGATTTTTTAGATAAATTAGTTGATCAATTGTATATGTTTGAGCAAGACTATCTTCTCCTCTTGCTCTTAAATGGGCATCCTCAATAACAAGTGTCATACCATCATCTAATCCTGGAATATCAAGTAATAAAAATTCTTCTGTTGTTACCAAAGAATGTACCTGATTTTGATGATCATATGCAGTTATCTGTTTTTTTCCAATGTCACAGACAATAAAGTTTGAATTTTTCATAATTTAAAATGAGTAATAGGATCTGAAAACTGACTAGAGTTCTTCCTCATGAATACTAACTTTATTATTATAGTTTACAAATTTATTATTGTCAACTCTTTTTGCCGATTAAATTTTTAATCTTTCTTATCTTCGCATTCTTATCTGTGAACTTCTCTATGTTGGCATCTATCTCAGGGTTACCTTGAGGTGGCATTGACTCTGCACTTTGGGGATCTAACTTGTCGTACTTGTATCTCTTACCTAAATCTGGATGGAAACCATTTACTAACTTTGGTGGTGCTTTGTCTGGATAACCTTTTACAGATGGTTTCTTTGGATAATTAATTACAGGTTTTAACTTACCTGAGACTTTTTTGAATAAAGGATCTTTCTCATATGATATTGGTTCTGACTGTGGATTTAATTTATTATATTCATCAAGAAGTTTTTGATCTTCTACCTCTGCTAACTTTTCATTTAACTCAGACTGATGCATACTCACCTTCTTTCCTTTCTCATCAACTAAAAATACAACACAATCACCATTGACTTGTTCCTTTCGTAACAGTTTATGATTCATGTTATTGAAATAGAAATTATAAAGATCTTTATTTTTACCCCAGAACTTGTCCATCTCTTCCTGTGTTCTTGCCATACCATTATTCAATCTATAATCCATCACTCCTTCACCTTCTCCAAGTAGATTCAAAACCTCATTCTTTCTTTCCTGAGATGCTCTTACATTCTGATTATATTCATACCTACCCCACATCTTCATGGGTGGTTTATATTCTTTTGGAGTTGCAACAGGTTTTGATACAATAGCATTATTTTCAAGACCTCTAATCTTTGGTTTGACTTTATAACTCTTTTGTTTAGTTTCTGGAATCACAACTGGTTTCTTTAAGTCTCTAATTATATCACCCTTTCTAGATTCAGATAAAACTCTACCCTGTCTTTGATAACTTGCAACCATAGACACTGGTTTTTTCTTATTATTTTTTTTGACTTTAAATCTATCACCCATACCTCTACCTGGTGGCACGTAATTTGGATCTCCAGGTTTATATTTAAATTTACCTTTATCCAAAAAGTCAATCATCTTATCCAATGCATCTTTTTTTGGATATGTTGCTGCTATTTTAGTATCTTTACCTGGTGCTGGAACATAAGGATTATTTGGATCTTCTTTAGGAGGAGTATAAGGTTGTCCTGGAGATCCACCTGCACCAGCAACTTTAGTATCTTTACCTGGTGCTGGAACATAAGGATTATTTGGATCTTCTTTGGGTGGAGTATAAGGTTGTCCTGGAGATCCACCTGCACCAGCAACTAGGTCTCCTCCTAGATTTTTATATTCAGAATCATCCACCTTTTCTCCTGATGCTCTTCTATTATTCAATGCTTCCCTTTGTTTCTCTATTTCTTTTGCTCTTGCTTTAAGATCTTTCAATTCTTGTTTATCAGCGTTTATTTCAGATTGCGATCTATTAACATTTGTTGCTGCATCAGCAGATAGTCTAACTTCTATATTTGATATATCCAAAGATAATTTTGCTTCTGAAGCGGTGAAAGAAACTTTTGGTCCAGATGCGTTATTGTTACTTGTGTTACTTTTATTTTCTTTAGAAGGCATTTCAAATTTATTTTCATTATTACCTGCTGGAGGAGTCGTCATCCTCTCTAATGCGAGTAATTTAGATAGACGTTCAAATGCTTGTCTTGCTAGAGGAGTTGGACCTGTTCCAAATCCCTTACTAAATGACCAAGTTATTCCACCTTTTCCTGTCATTACTTCTTTAAAATCTGCCCAGTTTCGAGGAATGGCATGTCCCTTACCACCCTGAGTCTTACCAATTTGTGCCACATCATCTTTAATTAACTTCCACCAACTAGCATTATTCTCATTTGCAACTCTAATATTTCTACCTTTATTCCACCACTTTCCAAGACCTTTCGCTAACTCCAATGCTTTCGGTCCTCCCACTGAGATAACAGGCAACAGTGCTTTCATAGCTGCTATGGATATTCCAAGAATTGCAAGTTCACTTACAGGACTATTAGTTTTTCCACCATCAACAAAATCGTCAAGTCCTTGGTTTCTTAAAAATTCTTCCTCTTCCTTAGAGAGTTTTTTTCCTGCCGTCAATCTTGCCATAATCGCAGAGAAGGTTGAGTCTGGATCCTGTTCTCCACTTGTTCCAGGGTTTACTTCTGTTTCTCCCACACCAGGTAGTTCATCGCCCTGTTTAGGTTCACCTGTTACAACACAATAGTATCTACCAAATGAATCAGGAGTATTTGATGGTGGACCAGGATAGAATGCTCTATAGTTATAAGTATCTGGATCGTTAGTTGCTCCAGGTTGCTTTTGAATAGTTCTAAACCATTGTGCTTGTGCTAATGTTAATTGACTATAAGAAACAAAACCAGTTGAACCACCATGTCCATCCCAATCAGAAAGTTTACCAGTAACCGTACCAAGATTTACCATCTTACGATCTGCTTGTCTAATATATCCAACGTATGTTTTATTTGCCCATGCATACCACATCGCTGACATGGGACCAAGTATATAACTATTATCTCCAGGTGGTGATGCAACTCTTAGAGTTCCGTCATCTTCAAACAATCCAGTAGTATCTTTTGCTTCATCAGTATTTGTTGGAGATGCACCAGCATCAAAATCAGGTATTATTTGGTTCTGTGCACTTTCTTGACCCTGTTGAGTTGAAACAAAATCTGCATTTGGAGTAGAAGGGTTTATTGTCATATAACCTGCTGTACTGTTCGCAGGTCTTTCACTCAGCATTTGAAGTTTCTCATCAATGCTTCTTGACTTCAAATGACCGAGTGCTTTTGAAAATGTATTTTTATTCCTTCGTCCCATTGAGAAAGTAATCCTATATTGTAGTATTTATTATAACACTGGCAGAGGCATATGTAACTGTGCCTGTTGGCCATGCCACTACAGTAACTCTATTTGTATTCGCAGATGTATCTACGGGTTCAATACCATGCCATACATCTGGATTCACCCATACAAATCGATTTGGTTTGGGTTCTACTTTATCTACATCACAATCTTTAAATTTTAAATTACCACCCCATGTAGATTCCCATGCAGGGTGTATGTAGTAGATATATCCACCTTGCTCCCTGTGGTATCCACCATTAGTAGTGTCTGATGATTCAACATCTATTCCTTTTGGTAGTGAGTTAAGTGATGAAAATGATTTTATCTCTGTTGCCCATGTATCTTGCCATAAACCAAGTTCTGTTAACTTAGTCTGAATCCAAGAATTAATTTGTGTGTGTAAATCATTACGACTCTCTTCATAAGAAGAAGTCAGATGACTACTTATACTTGATTGAATAGTATCCCATTGACTTGTGGATAGAAAGTCATCTATAACTATTGCTGCTACACTCATTCTTCTACTATTACAGAACTCGCAAACCCTTTGGTGGACTTCAAACTCTCAAGATATGACTTAGTTGTATATGTTTTTCTCTTAGAATAATCATCACTAAAGTGCACTCCACCAGTATAATATACCGTCTTATTTGGGTCAAGTACATTTGTTCTCTTGAGATGAAATGCCATTTTTTATATCTCTTTCTAGTTATTTATCCCTACGAAAAATCGTGCTAAATAAACATAGACAACTTGTCGGTAAAACGAACAATGAAGAAAATTTTACCTATACTTATGTTGATGTTTGCAAGTAGTTCAGGAGCATATGCTAATGGATTGCATCATCGTTTGACAAGTAGCGTACAACTTACAACAAACGCTGCAGCATCACAAGCAATTAGAATTGGTAACAGTTACTCTGTATCTGGTAGTGGTGTCAACACAGCAGTTGGCGACAATTCTGGACAGATTGGTTCACTTGCTGCACACTCTAGTGGTACAGCAGCAAACCCAGTGGTTACTGCCACACAAGCAACTAACGGCTCAGCGTTCAGCTTCGCTCAAAGTTACACTGCTGGTGACGCTGTAGGATCAGCAATCACAATTGGTGCCAATCCAGTGTTTGGTGACATAACAACTACAGGTGTTGGTTCAGGTACTGGTACTGGTACTATTACTAGTGCACACGCAATTACGGCTGTTGGTGGTGGGTCTGGTACTTCAACCATTGGACAATTCGTATCAGAACTTACGCTCAACTAATCATGAAACATGAACATGAACATGAACATGAAACTGAAACTTGTTCTGGTTGCGGTTGTGAGTGCCCTTGCGAATGCACAGACTGCGATGTCTGTGCCTGTGGTGCCTAATTTTACACAGGGCTCAATGACGAGCTCGACCACTACGACTTCCACTGTGACCGAGACCATAAATTCGATGGACTACGACACGGGCTGGCAGTATGTGGTAACAGGCACAGGGGTTACTTCAGATGCAAATAATCTCACAGCAGGTGGAACTGTACAATCCAACGTTACATTAGATGGAGTGACTTCGACATGGAATGGATTAAATCTAGATCAAAGACCAAACTTTCAACAGGCAATCCCAGGAAACAGTTTCCAATTTACGGAAAGTTACCGTGGGCCAGGCCTTACAAATCACACAATAATACAGAGAGTAACAACTATAAATTCAGTCACAGACACGGTTTCAACGTTTACACAATAAGTACATTAGTACTATCACTTGTATCACCGACAGCAGCAATAGCATCAGACGTAGGGGGAATATCTGCCACAGCCAATCCAATAGCCAATTCCAGTGGCTCGGTTACGAATCAAGCTATACAGGTTTTGCAGGGGCCATATATTACGAATACTTATGGAAACCAGATTTCATGTCAAGGTCCTACCATGAACGTCACCCCGTATATCACAGGAGCTGGAAATTTTAAACGGCCGTTTGAACACACGTATCAAGATCCAGTGTACGACATGTCAGATTTAGATGATGATGGTGTATTAGACAATCCAGGCCAGGTACTCTACTACGTCCCTACAAGAACTGGACAACAAGAAAATTATAATATATCAGCAGGTTTATCTGCAACTTGGTCTAAACCATTAGACAAGGAATTACAAGAACTCTGCAAGAGTGCAGCAACTACACAAATTAATGTACAGAATCAGATATTTGCCAATAAGCGACTCGACTTTGAGCTGGCTCGTTTGAAAAATTGTGGTGAATTGATGAAGGCTGGAATAATTTTCCGTCCTGGAACTGAGTACGCAAAAATTTGTGCCGACGTACAATTAATAAATCCCCCAGGTGTAGTACAAAATCATGTACATGAGATATCAACAAAACCACCTATTAGTAAAAATGCGAGTGATCTAAAGACTATATCAATTGGCGATAATTAATACCTTCCATATGATCATATTCATGTAAAAATATTCTCGCAGATAATCCATCCAACTTTAACTTATGGATTTTTTTATATACATCTTCATACTTAACAATAATTTTTTTAGGTCTTGTTATCTTTAAGAATAAATCTGGATAAGATAAACAACCCTCTTCCATTTCAACTTCTTCAGTATATGACTTAATGATACGAGGATTAAAACATACTATGATCTCATTATATTCAATATCTCTTACCATCGCAAACGCTCTTTCTGATATACCTATTTGATTAGCAGATAATCCCAAACCATTATGATGTATCATACTTTCAATTAATGTTTTTGATAAAAACTGTCTGTCTAAATTATAACTACACGAATCAATTCTGTTATGCAACAAAGGATCTTCTGATTTAATTAAATCTCTTATCATTTTCTTTTGATAGGAGGTAATCCTTTCTTCTCACGATACTTATTAGTTTCAATTTCTGCTTTAGAAAGTTTTCTTACACTTGCACCAAATTTTTTCTTTACAGTATCAGTAATTTTTTTAATTATAGGTTTGACGATTCTCAATATTAATGGTGTTGCAGCAGCACCTGCTGTAGCTATCACTGCGACTGCGAGTGTTGTAGATGCTTGATTCGCAGAAGGAAGAAATTTTTCGACTGCAGTGGTTGGTTCATATAAAGTTATACAGGTTTTACCATCAGCACTCAGTTCGTGTCCAGTAACTCTCTCATCACCTGCTTGTGTTAAATCACCAACTCTTAAATTACCTGGACCAGGACATATAATCTCTTCGCTACCTCCAATATCACCTGTATCAGGAATCTCTGGAGGTTCTACTTCTGGTGGTGGACTAACGGGTGGTGGTGGAGTTTCTCTTGTAATTATTAATTGTTCTGGTTCATAATTCATTGCATCATATGTTGGATAACCTGCATCACATAAAGTCATAATTTCTGATGGATCATCTTCCATAAGATTCTTATCAATCGGAATACCATTCTTATGTCTCTGATTATCTTTGTGCATCTTTGCACAACCTGGAAGATTAATTATTGGTACACCTACGTTAACAACAACTGGTGGAACTAAATGATCCGTTATTGGTTGACTACGTGCCCAGTTAGGAACATAAAGATTCGGAACATTCCGACTGCCTATGGTATTAATATTATAAATGCCGATTGTAGGTATTGTCATAATCAATCATCATCATCTTCATCTATACTAAAAATTAATAACTCATCACCTGTCTTCACATCCTCCATCTCTGGATGCACTGTTCTCTGTGGTTTCCGTGGTTTCTTCACGTCTTCAAGAACTGATCCTGTCATCCTCCACATAAATGCGAATGTTGCACCAACAACTGCTGCAAAACTGAGACCAAATATGAATATGGTTATGTCATTCATTTTTTTACAGTTCCTGTTGTATTAGGCATCGAATACCTTATTTGTTCTTGAACAAGTTTTTCAATGACATCTAACATGTATTTTCGATTCTCATCAATTCTTGTCTGTTTAGTTTGATTGGCATAAAAGGTCAGACCAATGAGAAAAACAACACCGACAAATGATGTCGCTGCCATAATATTAAAAATTAATTTCATTTGTCTTTCCAACCACCTGCTTTTAACCAGTTATTATAGTGTGGATTATTCCAACTATCACTAATCTCATAAGACGGAATTACGACCTCTTGAATATATCTACGATTTTCTTCCACAAGTTTTACCTTATGATCTATCTGAGCACCCCACCATATAGCACCACCTAATTGTACTGCTAGAAATGTAAGCACTGGAATTGGAATGTTTTTCATTTTAACCCTCGTTTAGTGTACCATGAGCTCTACGTATCTCACGTAGTTCCTCAAAGTTTTTTTGTTTTGTTCCACCGTCGTACTCCCATGCGTACCCTTCGGTGATCATTTTTTCGTTCAGAGAAATAGTATCCTCGCCAACATACAACCACCCAAGAAGACGACCATACTTACCCATGCCCCCTTTAAGTTCAGTTCTGATGGTAAGTTCTTCTTCCCCTTCAATTGTCTCCTCCAAATGTTTTTTCATCCACTCAGTAGCATCTAGTCCCAATGCTTTCTCTTCAAGATCTCTTGTTCTCTTCTCTGGTGTATCAACTCCTGCAATTCTAACTCTTTCTTTCTTGTATAGATCAAACCCAAGATCAATGGTGACATCAATAGTATCCCCGTCAACAACACGATTAATCTCCGTTACTCTAAAGTTATAGCAGCTTTTCCTGCTCGGTGGAACCATTGCTCCCATCTTGAACCTCCCAAAAATCATCTAGTGCATTATTTATAGCATCAGAAGGTAGAGTCATATTTTGTTCTATTTGCGTTCTTCTTGCATTTCTTATAAACATCTGCTCCATTTGAATTAGATGATGAGGATTCCATACATCTATATCACCTCTCATTTCTTCTCTTGGTAAAGTAGGTTTCTCCTTTAATACGAAATCATGAGGTGGACAAGTAAAATCACTACCGTCCAGAGGAGGACTACATGCCTGTGCTGGTGGTGTTACTGGTGCTTCTCCACACATTGTTATAAAGAACAATGGTATCAATAGTACTAATTTCTTCATAAGACTTGTATGACTCCATTACAATCAGGGATATCCTGCATTATTTTATTTTCAATACCCATTTTTAAAGTTTGAGCACTCATGGCACAACTGCTACAAGCACCACCCAATCTGACTTTAACATAATTTGTTTCTTCTTCTATCTCTACAAACTCTACAAACCCACCATCTGCTTCTATGTAAGGAGCAATTTCAGATAAAGATTTGGTTACATTACTTTCGTTTAAGTCCATCATAGTATAAGAATAGTTTGTGAACCGTCTTTGTTATCAGTTATAGTTATCTTTTTTCCAGGAAATAATTTTGATAATAAACGTTTCAATTTTTGATGTTTAAATAAATTTTTCACTTCAATTTATTTTTTAAAGTATTTGTTTATTACTTCTACTTGATCCTGATACTTGGCAATGATATTTAATTCAGTTTCAATTGCTTCTGTGATATCAGAGTGTTCTCCAATACCTGCAGGATTAGTTAAATAAACTTCTACATTTGCAACGTGCTTTTGAATGTCTCCTTGTGCATGTGCTAGTAGTGCTCTAATTAATTGATCTCTCATAATTTTTAGTAAATCTCATAATATGTAGTCGTCAAAAAGATGCCTCTTCCATGTCAGGAACTTTTATATCTTCGATGACTGAATAACTCAAATCTTCTTTCCAGTAAGAGTAATATATCTTATCCCAAATGAGGTCAAACTCTTGCTCATTCAAATTCTTGAATAAACATTTATCTTCTAAGTAGATGTGATAAGATTTCATTAAACCATTGACATTGCAAGTTGTAATTCTTTTGCGTGTTTTAATTCATCCTCTGCAATTTCTGCAATCTTTTTATCCTCTGGATGATATGCAGAGTATTTTACATAGGTTTCGTATGCGTGTTTCTCAATCTTCATATTGATATCATACGCATCTATTGGACTAGCGAAGTAGTAAACAACCATAATCCAA
>Ga0099800_1098_pt1 | contig 24517 bp, 29 predicted proteins | sample Uncmet6_SortRC_1_FD_89868 | JGI IMG/M metagenome (GOLD analysis project Ga0099800, IMG submission 89868) | Marine eukaryotic communities from CALCOFI LINE 67, Pacific Ocean - CN11_C50_N6_SortRC_1 | ecosystem: Environmental > Aquatic > Marine > Oceanic | place: Pacific Ocean: Monterey Bay... | reverse complement strand
TCTTTGAAAGCTCTCAAATGTCTAGAAACCATAGAATATAAGTATAGAAAAAGGAAATCTTGGAAGGTCTACGTTCATTTTCAATGTCTTGCTTGCCGTACAAGAACAAGGTCAACTGTAAACGTACTGGTGTGTGTGTGTGTGTGTTCGTTTCAGGGGACATATTTTGATATACAAATAGATAGAAAGTTGCGTAATGACTGAACAATTAACACATTAAAATGAAAAGAGAGACGGAGAGAGACGGAGAGAGACGGAGAGAGACGGAGAGAGACGGAGAGAGACGGAGAGGGACGGAGAGACGGAGAGGGACGGAGAGAGACTGACTGAGTGAGAGAGAGTGAGCTGTGCCTGTCTGTGTGTCCTGCATTTGGTGTCTTCGTGCCTCGTTCTCACTCTAAGCGAACGGGTACGAGAGCGAACGTCGTTCCGGACACTGTGCGTCGTGAGACCTCAGACTGGAAGAGAAGTGAAGGGAGGACGCGAGTGCGTGCGTCTTTGCGTACGTGCAGCCCACCTGAAGGTCAATCACGATCAAGATGACGCCCTTCCGCAAGCAGCCGTCGCACCCACCGGACGCGCGCATCCTCAAGATGCGCGAGTTCGAGGAGCGGAACCGTTGGCTGTGCGAGACGGTGAAGAGCAACCTGTACCGCGACTGTGTCGTCAACTGGGAGAATGCGACAGATGAAAAGATTCGCCGAAAGCTCGTCAAGCAACGGTTCGATACGCTCAAGGCTGAGGCCGCGGCGAAGCTGGACTGTCGAAGGGTCCGTCTGCAGGAGAAGCTCGGGATGGAGGAGAAGATGTATCAGGAAGAGCTCGGGAAGGCGCGCGAGACCCCCGACGAGCGGCGAGCGAAACTCGAGGCCCGCGCGAAAGAGCTTCGCGAGCAGCGCGAGAGCGAGCGAGCGGCGTTCGCAGACGATGCGCTTCACCGACGTTGGCGTGAGAACTGCGATGCCGTGCGAAGCCTGGACTCGAAAACGATCGTCGAGGAGACGCAGCGCATTCGGGCGGTGCAGGTGGACGAGAGGGTGCACAGGACCCGGATCGAGAAGGAGGAGGAGGAGGCCTTCGACTCGATGATGGAGTTTGAGAGGCAGAAGCAGCAGCAGCAGTACGAGGCCGGGAAGAGAGAGCAGCGGGATCGGGACAACGAGGCCCTGAGGGTTCTCAACGAGCAGATGAATCTTCAAAAACAGCTTAAGGATGAACAAGAGGTGCGCCCGAGCTTGAATGCAAATCGCACGCGCGTATCTGTACACTCGCTCACGCACGCACGCACGCACGCACGCATACTTGCCGCTATGCGCTGAGTCTGAACTCTGTGACACGTTGTCCTCCTCCTCCTCCTCTGCGTCATCATTATCGTCATCTTGTGTGCAGGAGGAGCGTCGCAACGAACTGAAGGCCATGAAGGATCAATGGAAGCTCCAGGAGGAGGAGGCGAAGCAGGCTGCGCTCGCGCTCATGCAGAAGAACCAGCGCACTCGTGAAGAGTTCATCGCGTTCAATAGGCAGCGCGAACACGAGAAGCAGTTGGCAGAGGAGGAGGAACGTAAGATGGACATCCGGATCGTCGAGGACGCGATGGCGAAGGCGCAGGCGGAGGACGACAGGGACGCGGAGGCGAAGTACAGGGCTCGTGAGGAGGCGAGGATGTACAGGCAGCATCTGGAGCTGATGATGGCGCAGGAGCAGGAGTCGGAGAACATGCGCGATACGATGATCGAGGAGGAGGAGCGCAAGGCGTGGGCGAGGCGGGACGCGCAGCTCGCCAAGGAGAACACCGCGAGGCAGAATTTGTGGAACGAGGTGGTCCAGCAGCGCTCGCAGCAACTCGAGAACAAGGCGAGCATGCGCCATTCGGAGGACGAGGAGAGGATGCTCGAGCGGAGCAGGATGGCAGAGGAGATCGAGAGGCTGGAACAGCATGAGTCTCGGTTCCGGGCGGCGCAGAAGGCGAACCGCATTGCGCACAGAATGGACGTCGAGGCGCAGATCGCTGCTCACCAGCACGAGAAGAAACTTGAAAAGATGCGGGCGGAGGAGGAGCGAAAGGCATTCAGGAACGCGGAGGCGGAGTATGGATCGATGATGGAGAAGGACAAGAAGCTGGGCATTCCCACGAGGAACTTCGGAATCAAGTCGACAAAGTGGTACACTTGATGGACGCGGTCGTTGTCGTTTGTGGCAACTCGCGTCGCAAGCTTCTGCCCGCTACACTGATATCACTCGCCGCATGTGTGTCCCGGACACGTCGGATAGAAGCATGTACTGTAATATACAGAAGTCAATCGCATCGTTACCATCTCATGAATGTGATAAACAGAATAACGAAAAAATAATGAGCGGGTCTAGACGCAGAGTAGACGTGTGGAATCACGACGTCAGACTGATCAGTCGGCCTTAATTTTTTCCAGGGGTAACAGGTGTTCTCACGATGCACACCGTGGTTTGCGACCCAAAATCCTCCTCGAAGGTGGTGGCAGTGTGTACAGCGGCGATGGGCATCTCCGCGACGGAGACTAACACGGTGAGCCTAGTGTGTGCCCCGGACTTGTTTGAGGTCCGTTATGACCGACTGGAACACACGAGAAAGCAGACTGCTTGAATGAAAATGAGCTGATCATAGGATAATCACTCGTATGTCTACCATCCACTGTCCGCCTTTTGAATCACGAAGGCGCTCAATTGCCTGACGAGAATTCGTGTGGCATCAACGTTGCGTTGTGAGGAGAGCAATCAATGGCATCGAGTCATGTACGTGAGCACGGCAAGACGACGACGCGCACTGCCCCGAGACTAAAATAAATTCAAAGAAAAGAAACACGCACCGTATTTCTTCGTCTGAAAGGCGCGGCCCGAATGTGCATGCTCCCTTCGGCGCACACTCGGTTCCGTATCCCGGCATTCTGTTTCGTCCATTCGCGATAATCTCAGATACTGCGTCAATATTGATAGCGCCAAGGTTTCGCTCCAAATCACGCGACGACAGCGTTTTGCTGCCCTCGAGAACGTTTCCGCCATTGACATGACATCCCGCACAGCTCCTCGCGAAGGTTTCCTCCATCCCGTCGGCACTCCTCGCAGCGCCAACGTCAGCGGTCGCCGCTGTCATCAGGATCCCGAGTGCAGCAATGCACTCGCGCGCGGAGGCCCATGTGAAAAAATGCACGTCTCGTCCACGTCTTTCCGAGCCTGCAGACACATATCGCGGCTTGCCGGCCGCACCGCCCGCCATTGCTGGCCTCCTCCTCCAGGTGCGCGCCCCGCGTGCATCCTTCACTTTCATTGCCGCGTCGCTCCCGCTCCCTACAATTCGCAGTTGCACTCGCACACACGCCAAATGCGCAGCTCCTTCAGCGGCTCCTCGCCATGTCCGCAGAGGTCTCCACGTGAGTGTCTCAATTGCGCGTCTCGTCGTCTCAATCCCTGCGCTTCGACATCAATTCGAACGCATGTAAAATGCCGCGCCGTCCTCTGCTCGAGCGGCCGAGCAGCGAGAACGAGAGAGGACCAGAGAGAGGACCAGAGGAGGACTTCCCGTTTGTCTGTCACTTGATGAGCCCGACCCTTCAGCTCCCCCTCTCCCTCTCTCCCTCTGTCTCTCTCTCTCCGTTATCCAATTTGGATATTCCAAAAACAGCAAGGTTCTTATTTGTATACATATTTTTGTCAAAAGAACTGGACGTCTTATTTGTATACGAATCTTTTGCACATCTCTCTGGGATTTCCAGAATTTTTGATGAATAAACGAGGTCTTATTTATGGATAATGAATTTTCGACGAGAGAAATTCGCGTGGCTGAGAGACGCGGCTGAGAGGATGGCGTTGGCTTCCTCCTCGTCATCGGCATCGTCGGCATCGTCGGCATCGTCGGCTTCGGCTTCGTCGTTGGTGTCGAGACGCTCGAGGGTACGACAATCGAGGACAGTGCGCGTAAAGGCCGCCGCGTCGCTCGGCGGAGTTCGCTCGTGCCATAATGGCGCGCACCTGAGCCAGGAGAGGAGGACGTCCCTCGAGAGAATTGCGGAGATGATTGGCCAGCGAGGGAAGGGCATCACGGCGTGTGATGAAGGGCCTGGTACTATCGGTGCACGGTTCGAGGCTGTTGGTGTTGCGAACAGCGAGGAGGCGCGGAGGTCATACAGGCAGATGCTCTTCGAGACGCCCGGCTGCGAGAATTATTTGAGCGGCGCCATCCTCGACCCGGAGACGCTCTACCAGAAGTCGAGCACTACCGACGAGGCATTCCCCAAGTTGCTCATGGACAAAGGTATCGTGCCCGGCGTGAAGCCGCACCTCAAGGTGTACGCTCTTCCTGGTCAGAGCGGGTCGACGGTGATGCAGGGCCTCGATTCCCTGGCCGCGAGGTGCGCGGAGTACCGTGCCGCTGGCGCGCGCTTCGCGAAATGGCGCTCTCCGCTTGAAATCGATGTCATCGCGCAGCAACCCAGCGACCTCGTCATCGAGGCGAACATGCGAGACCTCGGTACGACACATGAAATACCCAGAGGAAATTGGACTGGGGGTGGGATGCACTCAACGCGCCCAAACTGTTCGCTGTGTTCAGCTCTGACAGCAATTTTATTTTTCGTTCGATGTGCATTCGTGCACTGCCACGAACAGCCCGGTATGCGCTCATCTGTCAGGCGGAGGATCTCGTTCCAATTGTCGAGCCCGATATTAGCTTGAAGGGGGACCACGATCTCGAAACCGCTGTCTTTGTCAATGTGAAGGTGCAGTCTGCCCTCTACAAGGCCATGCTCGATCACGGTACGTCTGATGTAATGTGCGCGCCTTTTAAATGCCGCATGGCATAATGTCCGTTCGGTATTGACACCCTGTTCTGACGCGTGCCTTCGGTATGTACAGGCGTTTTTATGGAGGGCTCGCTGCTGAAATCGAACATGGTGAATCCGGGTATGATTTTTATGACCAACCTGCCCACGACTGTACACTTCAAGCGACAACGCCAGCGAACACCTACCACACGAATGTCGGCTCCGGCGCATTCGCGCGTGTGTTCGTGCGGCTGATCTGACCGAGATTGATCGTGTGATCGTATTTCAGGGAAATCATGCAGCCAGAACTACACCGTTGAGGAAATCGCAAAGGCGAACGTTGACGTCCTCCGTCGGTGCATGCCCGTCGCTATTCGATCGGCGAATTTTCTCAGCGGCGGCCAGAGCCTCGCCGACGCCTCCGCCCGATTGTCAGCGATGAACGTGGTCGCACGCGAAAGTCGTTTCCCCGTCAATCTGTCATTCTCGTGGTCCGCTGCCCTCCAGCTTCCCCTCCTCGATCTCTGCAAGGGTCGCGGCGGCGAACTCCCTCTGGATGAGATGGCGGAGCTGTACACGTCCGAGCTTCAGATGGCGAGCGCGGCGGCGAAGGGGGAGTTCGCGTATAGCAAGGTGCAGGGGAACCACTTCGCACCGGCGGTCAAGGAGATGGCAGGAGCGCCTGCGTAAATGACAATGAGTAGAGTAGATGATTTCGATAAGATGATGAGATGCGACTATCGTCTGTCCAGCTCTTTGTCTTGTGATCGCAAATGTGAGGAACGCGAACGGCAGGTGTCTCAAAAAATCTGAGCGAGGCCGAAGAAGACAAAATTCAAAATATCCACATTGTTTATGAATTATACAATAAGCATATAAAATTAAATACATTTTCGTAATTAAATATGGATTATGGCAATTCTTATGAATTTTTCTGGAAAAAAATGGAGGCGGAGAGAGAGAGAGGCAGAGAGAGAGAGAGAGAGAGGATGTCGTCGCGGGCCACGGCGCAACCCCGCGCGGGCCGTCCGCATAGCCGTCCGCGGAGGAAGGGAAGAGGAACCCTTCACCGCGCACTCGGAAGCACGGGAGCGGAGGCGAGCGGCGCCGCGTTCGTCGCCGGCCGCCGCGTGAACTTCGGCGAGGGAGGCGAGGGAGGCGGTGCGACTGCTGACGCCAGTGGCGACGGACTCGGCGAGACGGGGTCCGGGGAGGTGAGATGGAGGATGCTGTACCTCACGGCATGGACGTCGCCGCGCGTTCGATTCTGTGTGCGTGGTTCCAAGGGAGAGGGGCGCTGGAAGGAGCTCGGGATGCGCATGAGCGATGAGACCTTCGCCGGCGGAGGGTCGTCTGGCGGTCTATCGGGATCGGGGAGCTTCAAAAGGGACGGCGTCGCATCGAATATCGTATCGAATCGAGGCGCAAATGTTTGTTGGCACGAGACTGAGATAGTTACAGCTGCGCCGTCAGTGCGTGGATGCGGCGGAGCCGAAGCGCCGTCGATGGAGTTTGTGTTCACCGACGGTGAAGACACCTGGGACAATGCTCCTGGTGGAGGAAACTACTCGGCGTCTGTGCGTGTCAACAGGAGACCAGACGCCGCTGGCGCGCAGCGTGTGGTGATTCGCGTGGCGGACGGGTCCGTTGATCTTCAGCACGTCTTCCCGCGCGTTCTTCTTGTCAGCGACCTCGACGGCACCATGGTCGGCGACGACGCCAAGACGAAACGATTTCGCGAATTCTGGGATGGTACGGGGGCGCGCGGGAACGGCAGCAGATTAATATACAGCACAGGCCGCAGCCTACCGTCTTTTCAGGTGCGTCGATCGATCACTGTCGCCATGCAACACGCCACGAGAGTCCGTTCTCCCTTTTCAATATTTGACGGTTCAACTGTTCAACGAACGGAATCATCGAACACACACGCACACACGCACACACACGCACAAACATGCCGCGGACCCAGTCTCTCCAAAATCAGAAGAGAACGGTCCTCGCCGAGCCCGACGTGCTCATTGGGGCGGTGGGAACGAAGATTTACCTTCGTCGGGGCGATGACTTCGTCGAGGACGATCGATGGTCGGCGATTCTCTCGAGAGGATCCGGATGGAGCCTCGATGCGGCGCGGGAAATCGGATACAGATTGCTCCGGAAATACGGCGATGAGAAGGTCCACTTCCGTCCGCCGGACGAGCAGAATGAGTACAAGGTGACCCTCGGTGTCCTCGCCGAAGTCGCAGACTCAATCGAGCATGGGGACGACGCGGGCGCGATATTTGGCCCGCCGCTGGATGTGGACCCGGATATCAGCAACGACGGCGCACCAGCCCCAGAGCTGCTCGTGCGCGAGGTGCTTGAGTCGTTCGGCGGCAAATTCATTTTTAGTGGAAGCGGGGCATGGCGTTTCGTTGATATTGTACCGAAACTTGCAGGTGAGTCTGGGAGTGCTGCTCGCTGTTGCTCGTTGCGCACCCGCGCAGATTCCGCCCCGAACGTCACACTGCCCCTGACGATGATGAAAATGAATGAATGCTTTTGCGGAGGTTGCTGCGGACTGCGCAGGGCCCGAGGTCTGACTGCTTCGCATGCGTGCGTGTTGTGCACATTATCTCTTCTACACACTGTCATAACAAAGGGAAATATGAGTCGATGGTGTACGCGCGCGACCTCCTGGGATTCCTTCCCAATGAGGTTGTCTGCTGCGGCGATAGCGGTAACGACAGGGCCATGGTGTGCACGCGGCAAACCAGTGCCGGTGCCGCCGAGCAGCGCGCGCACGTCGGTGTGGTCGTTGCAAACGCAGAGCCCGACTTGATGGAGTGGGCGAAGCGCGAAGTGGCGGGCTCCGCTAGCCGTCTGTATATATCGAGCGGGACCCACGCCGACGGGATTCTCGAAGCGCTCGAGCGATTCGGATATCGGTGACATTTCGTTGTTGAAGGTGCATGTATTGGATGTTGTGTGAAGCCGAACTGCTCTCAAAACTAGTCAGCGCGCGTCGCGCCTCCTCAGTCCGGCGTGGGAAACATCGGTGGCTTGGCAGTCCCGGAGGCGAAGCAGTGGATGCAATCGATGGTTCCACGCCCTTGACACGCGTGACACCAAATCACGCGTTCCCCGCGCGCTAGCATCACGCGCTCGTTTACTCGTCCCGGGACCGGTCCGCACTCCTCGCATAGCACGCGCCCGCTGCCGCCGCATTCGCGGCAGGCCTCTGCTTTATCAGCCCCGCTCGCGCGCCCCAGGCCGCCGTCTCGACGTTGCCTGAGCACCTTCGCCTCGAGCTCCGCCTGGCGCGTTCGCACACGCACCTTGCGGGCGCGCCGCCGCTGCTGGGCTGCGACGAGCGGTGCGCGCGCTCTCGCATGTCGACACGATACCATGGCGACGATGACGAGCTTCTAACGAGAACGGCGCCGCCGACGGCAACGAGTTGTTGCCGCATGAACGACGCACAGAGAGACCGCTTACGCCCAAGTGGATTTGAGTAAAACGGATAAGGGAGAGGTGAGAGGTGGGAGAGGAAAATGGTTGTTGGAGTCTCAACATCCGCGGCACGAAGCGCTACGAAGCAGCGCGGAAGCAAAAGCAAAAGCAGCAGCAGCAGCAGTAGTGGTCGCAGCAGCAGCAGCTCGCCGAGTCAACCGCGAGTGCGAAGCTCGGTGCGGCAGAGCCGACCGGAGTCGCAGGCAATCAATCAGAGCAGGCCGGTATGCTGCGATGCAGGGATGGAACGAACAATGGGCTGCGGCGCCGTTTCGATGGCCAAAACGAAGTGTATCCATCCAGAGCGACCGCTGGACAAAGCGTGCGCTGACTGCCCACGGCGCGGGTAGGCAGACGCGGAGCGCGCGCCCCCATCGAAATCCCCAATGTCCGAAAACGTTGCTCCTGCGCGGTCGGGGGCGATGGACTGGACGCTGCAATGGGCCGACGCGGAAGTTCGGCAGAAAGAAATAGATGAGGATACACGTTTCTTCATCATTCTTTCATCATTCTTTCATCATTCTTTCATGATTCTTTCATCATTTTGTTTCTTTTGGGTTGGTGATTCGTTCGGTTTGCATCAACCTTCTCCATTCTTTCCGTCGGCTCTGTACCGCTCATGCACCGCTCGTGCATCGGAAACCGTGTAATGCATTCGGTCAGCCGCCGATCTGGTACGCGTATTCGATCGATCGATCAATGAATGAACCGATTGCGTGCCGCCGCTGTCTTCGAGTGGAAGACGAACTCGATTGCATAAGCGTTCGAGCGGCAACAGCAGACGACGTTTCAGACACGTTTTTGATGTGAAAATAAAAAGAGAGAGAGAGAGAGAGTCGTCAGACGAACACGATGAGGCATCGACTCAACCACCGAGACATGAGAACGAAACAGACGCGACAGTGGCTGACCTCGTGTTCACCGTGTTCACCGTGTTCACCGTGTTCACCGTCGTCCTCGTCAGTTTCACCACCTTCGCCGTCGCGGTCGCGCGGGAGGCGAGGCCGCCGGTGCCACGGAGCGGCACGCGCGCGGGCGGTCGCGGCCTCGGACGCGCTCGCCGCGCCCTCGGGGAAGCCGGAGCGCGACGTGAGGGAGACTGGCGTGAGTGCCACGAACTCCTGCTTTCTTGATGTGGATGATCTGTGGGAAGAGATCCGGGCGGAGGCGCTGCATCTGGCGGGCGACGAGCCGCGCCTCGCGTCGTCTCTCCACGCGACGGTGATTGGGCATTCCAGCCTTTGCTCATGCCTCTCCTTCCTCCTAAGCAACAAGCTCAGCTCCGCGACGCTGCTCCCCGTGCACCTGCAGTCGCTCATCGACGAGGTATACCGGGAGCACGATGAGGTGACGCGCGCGTGTAGGCTCGACATTGAGGCGGTCCGCGACCGAGACCCGGCATGCTTTTTGTACTCGCAGTGTCTCATGTTCTACAAGGGCTTCCTGGCCATCCAGGCGCAGCGGGTCGCGCATTGTCTCTGGAACGACGGACGGAAACCGCTCGCGACGCTTTTGCAGTCGAGGATTAGTGACGTCTTCCATGTGGACATCCACCCCGGGGCCACAATCGGGTCGGGCATTTTCGTAGACCACGCGACGGGCGTGGTCATCGGAGAGGTGGGCAAACACAGGCCAACGCGCGCACATGGCACACACACACACACACAATCACACACACACATGCACGCAGAAATACATGTGTCCGTGCGGAGTGGCAGGCTACGTGCGACTGACATTTGCGTATGCTCTTCCTGCGCCTCTTGTCGTGCAGACGACGGTGATTGGCGATAATTGCTCACTGCTCCACGGCGTCACCCTTGGTGGTTCCGGAGTGGGTAAGGAGATTCGGCATCCCCAATTGGGCAATGGCGTCCTCATCGGCGCGTCCGCGACGATTCTCGGCAATGTGCGCATCGGGGATGGCGTGAAGATTGGCGCAGGAAGTGTGGTGATGACCGACCTGCCCGATGGGTGCACTGCTGTTGGCGTGCCGGCGAAGATTCTGCGCATGCGGAAAACGAAGGAGGTAAAGCGGAAGCACACACACCTTTCTGTCTGACATTGTTTGCGTACAGATTTTATACACCGCAGTGGCATTTATTGACAAGAAAACATTGCGAATTGTTCCCGCATCCGTACCCCGCGTGGCTCCGTCGCTTCACCTGGCCTCGGCCGATTATATGTGCACTCGCAGGGCGTCGAAAAGGTTGATGCGGCCTTCAAAATGGACCACAGTTCCGTGATGGAGGAATGGAGCGATTATATGATATAGGTCGACGCCACATCGACAGAGGCGCGCTTGCATGTAAATAAAAGGACGAATCCGATACGGCGAAAGACTGTCCATCTCTCGCGCTCTGGCTCTCTCTAGTTGGCCTGGACTTGTAAGCCGACAGCATCCCGGCGCAGTCCGCCACGAACCTTCGCGTCCGCCTCCGCCCCGCTTCCTCCTCCCGCGGCTGCTCCATCGCGACCCCTAGAGACGTACGGGAGCGCGTCGATTGACATGAACGCGTCGACAAGGACGTACTCCACCATGAGCGCGAAGGAGGGCAGTTTGATGTACTGCATGCCCGCAAAGCGTTCGGGCAATTGCACGCCGGATGGCGACGGCGGCGACGAGGCGGCGGGCGTCATGCCTGAGGGACAGCGCACGACAATTTGGCCGAGGCCGAAGGTGTCCTCCGGTTCAGGCTCGCAGTATGTGTACTCGATGGGATGCTCCAGCCACGCGGGCCCGGCAGCCATTTCAATGTCCGCTTCGAATCGGAGCGGCCTCCCGCGCCGCAAAAATCGATCACGAGCGGTCTCACTCACCACCTCGAGCGCCCTCTGTAACGTGAATTCGTTGATATCCTTGATATCAGCCGGGGCGCCCGCGCGGCGGCAGAAGAGGGGCGAGCCCATGAGCGCATCCTGACTCTTCATCTTGAGCCAGAGCTCATCGCCGAGCCTATTGCGACTGTTGTTCTTACCACCGTTCGCCGTGTCCCTTAGCACGCGCATCGCGCACACCTCCACCCTCCACTCGTCGTTCGCGCTCATTCCCGGCTGAGTAGAGCTGGTGCTGTTGGCGCCCCTGGCCGCGATGAATGCCGAAGACAGCACCGTGGGCTTCGAGTACGTGAAGAGCCGGCGGTCCGAGAATTCCCTGACGGATATCTGGCTGCTCGTGAGGCCGTGAACATTCGCCGTTCGTTTCTGGCATACCTGAGCGAGCTCCCTCAGCTGGCCCCTTTCGCTGGCGCCGATACCCGCCATCAGCATCGGCTCCATGAGCGAACGCGAGTCGCTCTCGAAATTCCGGAGGATGCTGCGCGCGAGCGGAGACCGGAGCTGATTCGAATCCAGAAATGCGGCAATGGCATCAGCGCATTTGCCCACCGCGATCTCAGTACTGTACGCGGCCTCCATATCGCCGCGTTCTAGGTTCGGCACGGCCGATTTGACATGCTTGCTGTGGTTGAGACCCTCGATGACCACGACGCTCTTGTCGGCCTGCGTGTACTCAGGCAGCGCGTTCGATGCTAGTCGAAAGGAATCGATCTGGTGCGAGGCCTCCGCGGCGTAGCTCATGCGCATCTGCCCGTCCCTATCTCCACATAGGAGCATCACCGGCTTTGGCCACTCTCGGATAGACGTCGGATACACGGCGTCAACATGCATCATCGCTCGTGACACCAAGCGAGCGACCGGGTTGGTTACGCCAGTCTTGAAGTCGTGGCTTTCACCGAGAAACGAATTCAAGAACACCGCGCCGGCCGCCTTTTCGAGCGCGAGTGACCTCATCATAAAGCCGCCCCACGAATGTCCGATGACAAAGAGCTGCTTCGACATCCAGATATTGGTCTCCGGAGCCCGATTCTGCCCCCCTCGCTCCTTGCGCTTACCGCCGCCGCCGATGGATGTATACGCGGGGTCGAATCGAAAGCCGTCACGTGCGACGAGCCTGACGCATTCATTGAGCGCCTTTGCCGTCATGGTGTTTCATGGTTATAGTCATGCAATTCGAGTGCGCGGAGGTCGGCGTGTCAGAAGTCGGTACGGCAGCATACGAGACAGCATTCACGTGCGTCGGCTGCATTGCGTTGCGCACCGTCTCTGCGGCCTTCTCGCCGAGCATGATGTTCCGGATGAATTTGGGCACGACAACCCAAATTTCAGTCTCGCTTCTGCGTTGAATGGCCTCGGCTAACGGCGAGTACTGCTCCGGAGCCAAGCCATAGCCGGGGAAGATGACGACGAGCGTGTCAGGGTTGGGCGGAGCGCGCTCACCCGACGATGCTGCGGCGGTTTCACGGACACCGCCCAAATCGTCCCCCGCCGCAAACTCAGACGCGGGAACAAAGCTGGACGTGGATAAATTCGATGCCTGGGCTGCCTGCTCATCCTGCTGTTCCCTCTCCGGCGGTTTCAGCACCAATGTCGCCTTGCCCCGCGCCGGCCTCCGCACCAGCAGCTCTCCGACGACGGCTCTCCCGCCGAGCGCCGCGCGCACGCACGCAGCACGGCGTCTCCTACTGCGGTACCGCGCTCCTGTCGCAGCTTCTGACCTCATGTACGCTGCTTGAAGCGATACCTGCATCACGCATTGCCTCGAGTTGTGTCCGCGACACGCACGGACTCCACGTCGCGCAGCACCGCGTGTCACCACGCGCGACGCCATCCGCCGCGAGTCCCCGCAAAAAAAAAATACAAATACTTGTACAAATAAGACCTTATTTCATCATCGCACAGAGAGCGTCTCACCTGCAAACAATCTTACTCTTAAATATACTCGGATACAGAAGTTTATAGAAATAAGAATATTGTGAAAAAAGGAGGGAAAGGAGACAGAGAGGGAGAGAGGGAGAGAGGGAGAGAGGGAGAGGGAGGGAGAGACGCGGCGCGGCGCGGCGCGGCGAGTTTCGCGTTTCGCTGTTCCGCGCGCGCGCGTGCGTGTGTGTCTGTTTCAGTTTGCGTGCGTCCGTCAGCGTTTCTTGTGTGTGTGTGTGTGTGTGTGTGAGAGAGAGAGAGAGAGAGAGAGAGAGAGAGAGAGAGAGAGAGAGTTATCGTGTTCAAGTTATACCACGTGACGCACGCGCACAGGGCATTCGCGAACAGCGCGGTGTTCGGAGCTTCGTGACGCGCGCAGTGACGATGGGCCTCCTGAGCGTGATACGCAAGGTGAAGTCGCGCGAGAAAGAGATGCGGATGTTGCTGATCGGCCTGGATAATGCCGGGAAAACAACAATCGTGAAGCGACTGGCAGGGGAGGACATCGGGGAGGTATCTCCGACCCTCGGATTTTCAATAAAGTCCCTGTCCTTCCGGGACTATCGGATCAACATATGGGACATTGGTACGCATTGAGCAAAGACGAGACAGTGTACGTTGTCGCGATACGCCGCCCATCGTCCGATGAGTACTCTACTGACACATGCGCGCGTGCGTATCCCGCACCCTCATCGACGGTGGTTCATCTCGTGTGTGTTTCGTCGTCGGGCACATTCAAATTGTGATGCAGGCGGGCAGAAGAGCCTCCGGAGCTACTGGAGGAATTACTTTGAGCAGACGGACGGACTCGTGTGGGTTATTGATTCTGCGGACAGGAGGCGAATGCAGGATATGGTTGACGAACTGCGAGGAATTCTGAAGGAGGAGGTACGGCGTCCGCCCCGGACATCTGTGCGCTCACAACACGCCCGTATCTGGCGCGCACGAAGCGTAATGTGAACGAACCCACACCCGTTTAACAGCATCAGCATCAGCACCATCGTTAACATCATCGTGCTCACCGTGAGTAATTTTGGGCCTGAGTATTTTGTATTTTCTCTTTTTTTTTTTGTGCGCGCAGAAACTCGCGGGAGCAACGTTGCTGGTGCTCGCGAATAAGCAGGACGTCAAGGGCGCGATGAGCCCTTCAGAGATCGAGCAGGAAATCATGCGGGGCATTCCCAGCCTCAGTGGGGCAATTGTACATGGCGCTGTCACGGACGGGGACGCCGCTGCGGCGATCGACGAGCGCGACGCCGGCGACGGCGAGACGAGCAAATGTGCGTCCAGCCTGGACACACGTGCGAATTCGGCGCCTGGAAGTCAGAGGCAATCCGCATCCGAACCTAACGATACGATCACACACGCCGCCCTCCCTCCACTCACTGACGCAGCGACCGCGAATTTCCAGTCGTCTGGACGGCGGCACTGGCGCGTCGGAGCATGCAGCGCAGTCAGCGGCGCTGGCCTTCTCGAGCACTTCGACTGGCTTATTGGCGACATCGGCTCGCGGATATTCATGTTCGACTGAACCGAAATTATATATATAATACGTTCTCGTACTGTAATAACATCCACACCCTGTGTGCTGTGCTGAGTCACTTTCTCAGTCTTGTCGGGCGCATCGAATCAGGTGCTTCCATCCTTACAACAGACACTGCGTAGAAAATGATGACGATTTTGATGATGAGTATGATGACGACGATGATGATTATGAATATGAAAATGATGATGATGCTATCGTCATTCACGGAGATTGCAACAGCAGTGAATCGAATACTCCTTCTCAGCGAACGCACACGTCTCTCTGTCTCTGTCTCTGTCTCTCTCTCTCTCTCTCTCTCTCTCTCTCTCTCTTTTGCTCTAAAACGAAAGAGCGCAGCGACGTGGAGGCAGGAGGAGCCCGCGGTCCGAGCGTTCTGTCATCTCTGTGCGGCTCGCGCACGTAAAGGAGTGCATGCAGCGACTACCACTGTGCGTTTTCAGGACACGCTGTAGCAGAGGCAGCAGCCACTCGCGTGCCGTGTCAGCCCTCGCCGGCGCCGGCGCCGCGGCACCTGTCCGTGCCGCTGCGGCCGCGCCACAACGTCTTCCGCGTACTCGCACGGGCTCGGTGTCTTCCATCGTTCTCGCGGGAGACGCGGACGGCTTGTTTGCGGCCCCAGCGTGGGCAGTAGTATCGCACAAGCGTCACATGAAGATATACACAAAGACGGGGGACAAGTGCACGAGCAGCCTGTACACGGGGGAGAGGCGGCGGAAGGATGATTCCGTGTTCCAGGCCCTCGGTGATGTCGACGAGTTGAACAGGTGATTCGGTTGCCGCGTGCGCGTGTGTTTTGCTCGTCGAGGCGGCCAAGGCCAACGTGTGTACATCTTCAGCATTTCATGATGTGTCAATTTACCCTCTCGTGTGATCTCCGCGTGCGCGTGCATTTTGCTGTTATGTGCGCCTCACACGCATCATCTGCGACGGTTGGCGACGGTGTAGCTGTATCGGCATTGCAAGGACGCACATAGAAGACTGCATCGGCGTTGAAAGCTCCGATGGTCTCGACTCGATGGCCGCGCAGCTCGAGCGTATTCAGAGCAGGTTGATGGATGTGGGCAGCGCGATCGCTACTCCCGTCGTCTCGCGAGTCGATGGCGAGGACGGCACCTCGGCGTCCGCGTCGACCAAGACCAAGACGAAGAATATCGGCTTCGACGAGGACGGCGATGAAGTGCAGCTGCTTGAGGGGTACATCGATGAGATGGACGCGCGCCTACCACCGCTGAAGAACTTCATTCTTCCCTCGGGCGGGCATGCGGGTAATGCACCACAGGGGGCCTCGTACACACAGGGGGAGGGCAACCAGCCGCGAAACACGACTAACGCGCGCGCCCGCTTGCAGTGGCAATTGACCCATGCGCCTGTTCTCTGTCCTCCTTGTTCGCATGCACCGCAGCGAGCTCATTGCATCTGTGCCGATCGGTATGTCGCAGGGCGGAGAGGACGGCAACGATTCTCGTGACGGTATGGCGAAATCAGCCACTTCGTGTCGCCGCTCGTTGGTCAGATCAGACGCTTCACAACAAAGTATAGTCTGACACTGGGAGGGTCTCCGACGTAACACACAAACAAACAAATAATATATGGTACACACGCAGGACGGAAGCGTTGAAATGAATGTGACGCGTTATCTTAACAGGCTCTCGGACTACTTCTTCATGGCAGCCAGGTACGCAATTGCTCCGAACGCGCGCACACACCGGCGAACACACCTACACGCGGCTCAGAAGTGCCCGTTCGCTCGTCACCGGAGACACGATGCGTTGTCACTGAAGGTGTTTGTGGGACTGCGGTGGACTTTGTGCACGCGTTTGAACGATCGATGCGACTGCATCTCAATGAACAGGATCGCCGCACTCGAGCAGGGGAAAGAGGAGGTTGTCTACCAGAAGAAGAGACTTTAGGGCCGACGGCGGGTTTCGGTATGAGCGCGTTCATAACCAGGAAGCGGAGACAGATGTCGCGTTGTGAGGTGCCGGTACAATTTAGAAACACCTTCTCTTTAAAGTTCGCACATTAACGAAGCAGTCCAAAAATACATGTTGTACCAATGAAGACATTTTTGTTTTTGTTTTGTCCTCACAAGTACGGAAGCACCTTACGCCACTTCGAGGTTTCCTTGTACGTTCTGCTGCGCATCTCTTTTAAACGCGATAATGCTCGACGGAATGCAAAACGTTCATCCTCACCGGAGAGCATCTTCCTCAGAGTCGCCGTGGTCACTGAGGACGCACCGGCGTCGGCGCCGCCAGGCGTGCCCGCACCGCCCTTTCGAGGGCGTCCGGTCCGCACCGCGTGGTCGCTTAGAATGCCCCGGCCGCCGAATGCAGTCAGATCCGTTCGCAGACGCTGTTGCTCCGGTTCGCTCTCGAATTGGAGCTGCTCCACCTGCTGCGACTCGTCAGATGCGTCCATGTCGTCGAGCAGCGAAGAATCGAACGCGTCGTCAGCATTCGCCCGGAAAAGTGCGTCCACCTCCCTTTCGCTGTTGAGAACCAATGCAGTGCGATTGTTGTACATCTCATCGACGAAATTGATGAATCGCCGAGCTTTGTCCTTCGTCTTTCGCGACATCACTGGCACGCCGACTAGCATCACGAGGTCGAATTGCTTCGCCAACGCCATGTAATCGTACGGTGACATCGGATGATTGTCATCATCGCAGAGTGACCGAAAGTCGATACAGCAGGCCACCGGCCCAACATCGCTACTCCCAGCAGCGCCTTCCGCGGTTCGGAGGGTCTTCCTCCGCGGGACGTTGAATGTTCTACCGTAGCTGACGTCGACATCGACACAACGCTCCTCGGATCCGTGGAGGGAGTCCCAAAACGCGCCGATTGGTTCTTTATTGACGTTTACGCCGTTCACAAAATAGGCGTCGGGAGTGCGCGCGCCCACGTTGCCTTTGCCTCCCGTCGACGAATCTCGCTCGAGCATGACGGAGCGGTAGTCAATGTCCCTTTCCAGACGCAAGCTTATCATCCTCTCGCGCATTGCTGGAAGCACCATTGCCATGTGATCGCCTCCAAGTCCGGACGTGATATCGTTATCGCAGTCGATGTTTCTATTCGTTGTCGCGACGATGATGTTCACGTTGTTGTTGACCTGCGCGTCTTGGGAGGTATCAGAGCCGCGCTGTCTCTCGCCCGCCTCGGAGGTCCGCTTTCTACTTTCGTCGTAGTAGTCCTTGTTGGCGTCCCACAGGCACTCAAAGAGAGCCTTAAGCGCAATTGCAGTGAATGTATCGCCCACCTGAAACTCATCGAGGCAGATCAGGTTCACTGTGCCCCGATTCGGATCCGCAGCGGACAGCGCTCCGCCGCGACCGCCATCCGATTCCGCCGACCGCCTGCTCATCGAACCGAGCTCGTCAATCACGTCCTGCACTGCATGCCGCATCACCGCGCTCTGTGCATTTTGAGAAAGCAGGAATGATACAGACCGAGCACAACACACCCCCGTCAGACAGGTACCGGCGCACGTTGCGTTTCAACGCATGGGAATGAGACCACACGATATTGGGGGATGTGATGCGTACCGGACTATACAGCACGTCTGTCCGACCGTGCACGAGCTGCCGCCATCGCCTCGCCGCGAGGATGGCGAGGTTGGGCCTCTCCTTCCGCGTGGCCTCCTTGCCGAGCACCTTTCCGAGCCGCCGGTGCAGAATGTAGCTTGCCTCATTCATGTGCATCCGGACGACATTGATGTGGCGTGCACTGAAGCGTACGTCATCCAACGCGGCGGAACCCTCCGCTCTCGCACCAGGAACCGAGGCCAACGATGTGCTGCTACCCCCCTCAGTGCAGAGGTCGCCGAGGATGTCCATCAAAAGCGTCTTCCCTGTGCCGACACTGCCGTGGAGGAATGCACCGCGCGGAATTGGCAACGCCATAGCACCTCCGGCGCCGACAAGTCCCGGAATTGCAACTGCTCCCGCGCCGTTGTCATCCCTCGCGCGACGATACCTCTCCAGCATATCCGGCCACCCGACTGCAGCGGCAAAGACCTGCGTGTGATGCCCGTGAGCATACATAATGTTTTCCATCAATAAGCCGAGGTGCTCGTCCCAGACGGACTCAGCGACATCAGTCACTCCGCCGACATCATCATCATCATCATCAACAACAACAACAACAACAACAATAGCAGGATTACCAAAGCAAAACGCACCTCGTCCAGCACCGCAGCTGCGCTTGCTTGCGTTGCGTCCGCGCGGAGGCTGCCGGAGGCCACGAGCGCGGCGAGGCGTCGGGTCACCGCGCCGGCGGCGGTCGACGTCGACGCCATCCTCTCCTTCCGTGGCTGAAAATCGTCCGCCATGAAAAAAGATATTCTATAGAAATAAGACCCTCTCTTTTTTCTCTCTCTCTCTCTCTCTTCCCCTCCCCCTCAATGTACATTCAAATTCTTAATTATAATCCATTAACACATAAAAATATCTATATAAAAATATATAGAAACATCTTTATATATATAAATGTATTGATGAAATATTGGAATTTAGAGCATGAGAAATTTGAAATTTTTGAAGACTATATAAATAAGACCCGCTCTCTCAGAGAGTCTGGGCGAGCGTGGCGGCGGTTTGAGTTCATGGACCGCGTGCGCGCGAGGTTCATGAGACATGAGAGGACTCATCATCATCTCCCGCAACGTTTGGCGTGAGCGCGTCGTGTAGAAAGGAGGATGTCTGCATGCTAGCCACACTCATGTGTCCATATCCATGCATCCCTCCACGCGCCCTCACACCTGTTGCCACGTACGTGCCACATAAAAAACTTTTGCAGTCCTGCTATTATTGAAAGTCGTGCTCGAAGACATACTCCATTGATCTATTACAGCCGCAGTAAAATGTCCGTCTCATCGCGCATCTACTCGTACATACACATAACTACAAAAAGAGCGAGAAACGCCGTGAGCGCGCGTTCGCCATTGTAAGGGACTCCCTCCCTCTCATCGAGCACGAAGTGCAACGGCCTCTCTCATACACACACGCACTTGCCCCGATCAATCAGCTTCGGCTGAGCTTTTCGACAAACTCGCTCGATCAGGTCCAGGCCGGCGCGCCGACGAAATTGAATCTCAGGCAGTGGCAGATAAGCTCGTTGTCGTCGTCCGTGTACGCCCTGTTCGGTGCCCTCCACCACTTCTCGACCTGCGCCCCCTGGTTCCCGTTTGCGTAATTCCATGGAAGCATCCTCCATTGGTCCGGGAAGCCCATATGCGTCTCCATCAGCACGCACTGCCTGCTCATCTTCGCCTCGCGCGACATGCTCATAAGAGCGAACGCCGCCGATGCGCTCGTTGCGTTTGTGGTGGACTCGAAGCCGGTCCCGTGATTCGTCGGCGCCTCTTGGATGTACACGTTGCCGAACGCGTCTTGTTGGGCTGCCCATCGCCAGGGGTGCCACCTCGGGTAGTTCGCGAGCGCGAGCCATCCGGATGCGCAGGTGTCTGCGTCAACGACACCATCTACGACCGGAGACACGCACTCCGGCATCGTCGACGGCACGTCAGTTGGCTTTGTGAAGACGCTGCCGAGAAGGTAGTCCTTGAACCGCTTGAGGCCCGGCATGCCCACCGAGGGCCAAAAGCCCATGCCGGCACAGACGTCCTCGTCATACTTCCGTATGCGGAACGACGTGATGGCGCTGCAAATTCCCTCCGGCGCTCGCATTGGATACGAGCCGCCTTTCATCGCCGCGCGCGTAGCGAAGGTCCGTTCGAGGTACAGTCCGCCGCCGACCTCAGTCGACTTCATGTATCGCGAAAACTCCATCGTGAACGGATCGTAGAAGGCCTCGCACACGTCGACGTTGGGCACGTAGTCCTTTGACGGGTCGAACAGCGTTTGCGTTGCCGGCGCGAAGTTGGGCGCGGAAGTGTGCACGACGGCGCGGAACCGAGCGCTGCTGGCGCCGCTTGCTCCATTCACGATCCCGTCGTACCTGTGAGCCTGCGTCGGGTCGAGGCTGGTGAAGGACTCGGAGAGAACGACCGTTCCGTCCTTCTCCATGTAGTACAGCTCAGTTCCGTCTCGCGACATGAAGGTGGTATTGTGATGCGACACGTGGATCTCCTCGCCTGAGCTGGTGCCTAGCACGACAATGGCGCCGTCGTGCCGAGTCTGCATCCGCTCCGTGCTCGCCACTCGGTAGGACTTTGTGGAGGTGGTCGCGGTGCCGTTTGACACGGCGATGGTGACTGCCTCCAGCGCCTCCAGGTCGTCGAAGGTGAGCGATAGCAGGTAGTCCAGGCTCGGGTAATTGTGCGTGACCTTGTCGAGGCCCTCTGTAGCGATAGGCATCTTGGTGTCCTTATTGAGCATCAGGCCGCGCTCGGTGACGATGGTATCCTTGTTTGCATCGACGATGTAATACGTGAGCCCCGCAATCGCACCCACGAGCGAAGCGATTATGAACATCAGCGTGAAGAGGACCTGGTAGAGCCTGCGCGTTGTGCGCTTGGAGTACCGCAGCATGCGTGCGGCGTTGATGAGCTCGATGGTGTCGATCATGCCGTCGTTGTTGTCGTCGAAGGCAGAGAGGCATATGCGGTAGCGCTCGGGGAGCTCGTGGTAGTCGAGCTTGTCTGGTTTCTTCTTCACGTTGTCAAACTTCTCGTTGGGGAGAAGGCTGAAACTCTCGGACCGCTGCAGGCCGTCATCGCAGAGCGACTCCGGATGGACACGAGTCATCGTGTCGCGCTCTCCACAACCGCCGGTGCGCTTGTCTCGGACGCAGCGTCTCTCAGGGAATCACCACGCCGTCTGGCCTCGTGACGTTCTTATCTGCCTCGACGCAATGAGCGCCGAGGACCACACACGCACACACCAACACACTAACACACACACATAATGATTGACACGAAGGCAGACGTCCGCGGACAGGCGCACCCGTGCGTCACTTCCTCAGACTCTCACGCACACTCTTGACGCGTCTGTGCGTGTGTGTGCGTGTGTGTGCGTGTGTGCGTGTGTCTGGGGCGCGTGTCTGCTGCTGATGACGAAGACATGTGCCTTGTAGACGACCGGTCGGCAACGCACTTGATCGAGTGCGTCCTGCGTGCGTCGAGATGAGTCGTAAAGTAGGAGAGAGAACTAATCGAGTGACGCGATTCTTGCAGTGCAACGTTTGAAAGGTTCGCTGTGCTACTCGGTGCTTCCGGGTAACTAGTCATCACACCGCAAGCACCGAGTAGCAAGTACGAGGAGGTACTCGGAGTACTGAAAGACTGGTTCTTCGCGGTTCGGACGTACCACTAATCTAATCTGGTCCTAATAGTGTACCGCAATCGCACTACACTGTACTGTATTCGTGAGTAGCTAGCTGAACCAGTTGCATGAGCTCCTGTACTTGGTCCTTGGTACGGACATCAAAGGCTACTTGGGAGTCCTTCGGGTGAGTTGGATGCGTTGTGCATGAAATACACTGTAGTGCTAGTAGTGCTAGTAGTGCTAGTAGTGCTAGCAGTGCTCCTTCAAGCCTGAGAAGCTGTGGGACGAGACGAGATAGCTACCTTATCGCTGTATGCAGAGAGCGGGTTAGTCCTGTTCAAGGTTCAAGGGTTCTCGCCGTCTCGTACGTAACCTCTCGCTCCGTTGGAGACGCAGGCTCGTCACCACCGGTCACTGGTGCACTTGTGTACGAGGAGTAATCGAGCAGTTCACCGCTTTGGGCCCAGCGCGCTGATCGGGTTTGGGGCCCACCAAACAACGGAGCAATGGCGACGCGCAGTCGGGAACCGCATTCGTAGGCCGACAATTGCCATCGTACCCAAGAGCCGCTACACGTCCATCGATCAAACTCAATCGATTCCAGTAGCCGCATACTTCTGTATCGCAAGTGCGCCTGCGCGCTCGGGACTGCGTCCGTGTTTTCAGCGGGGACGCGGGTGGTTTGATTGGGATCGGTGACGCTGTTCATCTGCCTCAACGAACCATGGCGAGGAGCATCCTTGATCACCATCCCGCACAGGCCAGCGGCGTCAAGCTCGGTCTCATGGCGGACAGCATCGACTACAAACGGAGCGCTGACTCGGACATTAGCAAGGCTCGCCGAAGCGCATCCAAGCGTCTGAGGAACTCTTTCGTCAGGATGAAGATTGCCCTCCGGCGACGTCCGCTGTTGTCCGTGATGATCCTGGCAATCCTGTGCATTATTCTCATATGCGTTGTCGCGTTGCAAGTGCTCTACCGAAACGATAACTTCGTTCCGGTCGGGCGCACGGGCATGCTGCCCAAGTCGAAGAATGGTGACGACCGATTCGAATGGAATGGGCAGCCATATGCCATGACGAAGACCGGCGGCATTTACGTCGCAGACGAGGACCTGGAGCAGCCGACGCTCACTTGGAAGGGGCACGTGTACAACCGCAAGAACGCTCGGCACCTGTCCGGCACTCCGAGTACCATAACGATGCTGCCGGGTTTCTTGTCCGAGGAGGAGGTGCGGGAGATGGAGTACCATATTCAGCTTGCGAACGAGAATGAAGACTTCGACGGCATCAAGACCACCATTGCCTTCGGCCCGCTGGAGAGGCTCATCGTCAATCGCATGAAGCCCTTCGCGCGGCTCGGCATCGAGCGAGCGTCGTACATGGAGTCGAAACTCGAAACATTGTCGATGAGCTCGTGGTTGGAGGGATTCTCGAAGAGGTTCGGCGTCACGGGGAAAGACCTGCCGAGGTCGCTCGCGGAGGTGCGGCGGTTCTTCAGGTTCGGAACTCTCGCGCCGCCGTACACGTCCACCTCGGGAGTGGTCACAGACACGATTGAGTTTCTCGAGATGAACAGGGATGGCAGGGTGGACAAGAATAGGTACGCGCACGCTCGGCACGGGTGCATGGTGCAGGTGTACATCTTTCTCGAGGAGCCAAGCTACCAAGGCGAGCACTCCGGTGGAGACATCCTCCTCATGAATCGCTATCACGAGGATTGGATCCACTACATGTACGGCTCTCAGGGCATTACGGAGATGTATGGCGACCTTACCTTCGACGGGCGCGACGATGAAGATGGAAAATTGACGAGACGCGAGGTCCTTAAGGCCATCCGCCGCGATGGCGACAAGGCGCGATACAACGATTACCTCGATAAGGCGGTGAGCATGTGCCAGTACTTCGACGAGAAGCGCAAACATTCGGAGGAGTACATGAAGCAGATCACGAGTTACGGCCCGACGAAGATTCGCCCGAAGAGGGGCACCGCATTAGTGATCCACGGGCACGACGTGACGAAAATCAAGCATCCGGAAGCGCGGTATGCGCACCTGAACACCTTTTTCTCAAATTGCGATCACGTCGGGAACAGGACCGTTCTTAGTTACGATTATATGGCCTACATCCCTGAGACCATCGAGAGACACAAGTCCCAGCTCGAGACCGCCTCGGGCGCGGTTCACGACCAGATGGGCCCGAACGATCGCTTCGAGATGACCCAGGCCGAGGTGGAGGCCGCCGGCGAGAAGTACGATCTCTGGCACATGGGCGACCCGAACAACATAAACTCGGGCTGGTAGCCCGCGTTTCGTGTACTGGCTCCGCCGATGACTGGATTTGCATCCGCTGCATCGTTCAAACGACGATTTCCTCGCTCATCGTCGACCTTCGACCATGCGCATCATGAAGAGGCATTCGTATCTGTCATTGCGCGTGTGGTACGCGCACGAGACGAGACGATCGTTTCACACGCTGTTGATGACACGCTCTGTTGTGTGCTCCTCGAGTGATGTGTGACGTGTACAGTTCTTTGTATAGATACAGATACAGACTTTTGGAACACTTTTGGTGAGAGAGAGAGAGAGAGAGGGAGGAGGAAGGATGAGCCGCCGTAAGCGTCACCTCAAACAGGCTGCTCTCGGCACGGGCTGCAGCCTCGAGGGTGTGGTACTGACAGGCTCATCATCATCATCATCATCATCATTATCGT
>Ga0099800_1097_pt1 | contig 24530 bp, 15 predicted proteins | sample Uncmet6_SortRC_1_FD_89868 | JGI IMG/M metagenome (GOLD analysis project Ga0099800, IMG submission 89868) | Marine eukaryotic communities from CALCOFI LINE 67, Pacific Ocean - CN11_C50_N6_SortRC_1 | ecosystem: Environmental > Aquatic > Marine > Oceanic | place: Pacific Ocean: Monterey Bay... | reverse complement strand
TCCAACTACAACCGGTCGGTTTGAGCAAATTCTAATCAACGCCACATTTAATTGCACAAGAACATAGCCCTAACATTGGCCATTAATAGCTGATAAAGCTCAGCATAACACTAAGGATCCTTGCTGTTGTGCGTAAGCGATCCACCTTAGGTTTGATAGTAATTAGTATTATCGGTGGATAGAGTGGACTAAAAAGCTTGTCTAAAAAGTTACCTAAACGAAATATTTAACAATAGTTTTAAATAGTTATAATTTTGCCTCACTGCTAAACATCGCTACCTTATGTTTGCAGGTTTCTACTAGGCCAAAGTCTGGCTTTTAAAAGGGTACACGGGGACGAAATAGCCATTACTAAAGTTGCAGGTTAGAAAGAGTTGCGTGACCCTACTTTAAAACTATCCCCCTTCGGGTTCTGAATCAGACTGAGGCACAAACCCAAGATGACTCTGCTAATAGAAAATCGTTTACTTTCTGTTACAATGCTCTAAAGGCTGCACCGGTGGATCACTTGATTCAGTATATACTTGGAAAGAATGGAGTAAATTGTGAAAATAGTAATCCGAATATGTATCCTTTTAACCGCGACTATTTCTGCAGGCAACCTGCTCGCATCAGTTCATTGCTTTCCTGCAAAAATTGATTTTAGAGTCTACAATCCTAATCAGAATAATTTATTCTACACTGGTCATGAAGAAATAGACCTAAAGGGAAAGATTATAACCAAGACGACATCTTATTACCGGGAAAAAGAAATCGTTCAGCAAGAAAAAGCCCAATATCAAAAAAATGATCTTCAGCCCATGGCTTTCAAATTTTATAATAAAAAAACTGGAAAAAAAATAGATATGAAAAAAATTAAAAATACTTATAAGATCTATTTTAACTCTTACAACGAGCCAGATAAAATACCTAAACTAGCTTCAGATCAGTTAAACTATATTCCAGGTTTGGTATTAGATAAATCATTAAATGAATTGATATGTAAGAAATGGGAAAATTTAAAAAAGCAAGGAAACATGACGATACCAATTCTCATAACTCATAAGGCCCAAATCATAAACTTTACATTGAGCCTGGAAAGGCAACAAGATTTATTTCGTCTTCAGATCAGTCCTGCTTCTTTTTGGTTATCATTATTAATCCCTAAATTATTGTTTTTTTACAAAGAAACATCACAAAATAATCCCAAACTGGTAAGATACCAAGGACCATCAAGCATTACTTTGCCACCGGGGGTCGAAGATGAAATACTGATGGAATTCAATTACTCAGGAATAGATAAGTGAACAAAATAGCGAGCCCATCTAGGCTTTTTCTATATACTTCAGCTGAGACAGGTATCATCGCAGCTGAAACCATGACCAGACTCTATATCTTGGTATTCTATGTTTCTGCAGGTCTCGACCCTGCTTTAGCTGGCATTGCAATGACCTTGGCGATCGGGGTTGACGCCATCTCAGATCCACTCATGGGACGGATTATCGATCGTTTTCAATCAAATGTGGGTCGTCGTCGGATATTTTTTATTCCTGGTTCGATACTCTTCACTCTCAGTTTTCTAGCCCTCTTTACTCCAGTGCCTCAGGGTGGTGTCCTCCTGTTTCTATGGCTACTTATTAGCTATATAGGAGTCAACTTGGGCATGACAATATTAGCTATTCCTCACTTAGCTTTGACGGTAGACATGGCTAGTAATAACTATGAGAGATCCAAAGCCTTTGCTTTCAAATATTTTTTTTCAGTATTCGGTATGCTCATTGGAACTGGAGTCCCCGGATATCTTTTAACTCAAGAAATAACTGACCCTCACCATAAATCAGCTGCCGTTTTGGGTCTACTTATCATGATGACTGCCACATTAGCATTTCTCAGCTCCAAAGGTTTCGACAAGCCAACCATAAAGACAAATAAAGTTCAGGATTCACTAGTAACCATGATTAAAAAGCCATGGTTTATCTTAGTGACTCTTTCGTGGGTTTTATCTTCTATAGGACAGACCATAAATAGTGCTGCTGCACTATATTACTATCGACTTTTTCTGAAACTACCAGAAGATCAAACTCAAATAATTCTATTTACTTTTATGTTAACCGTTTGTCTCTCCCTACCGGTATGGGTGATCATGAGCAAGATGCGGTCTAAAGCTCATATGATTGCAGTTAGCATTCTATTGCTAGGTATTACCGGCTCAGTAGCTTATCCACTATTTCCACCAGAAGTGATGCTATGGCCTCTCATCTATGGCATTTTTGGAGGTATCCTGATCGGTTCCGTGGCCTTGTTAGAACCCTTCTTAAGTGAGCGTTTAATAGCAGATGGGATTCACAACTTTGGTATTTACTTTGGTATTTGGAAAATGTCTGGAAAAATAGCCAGAGCCATAGGTGTCGGCCTTACCGGATTAGCTTTTAGCTGGATTGGCTGGGACGAAAACACGCAAGTCTTACTACATCCAGACCGATTAGCTTATCTGTTTGGTCCATGGGTCGGCGCTTTCTTTGCTGTCTCGGCTATCCTGTTATGGTTCGTAACCAAAACATCAGACAAGGACTCATCGCCCTAAAACATTTGGTGCTTGTTGTTGAATTTCAACATCTATTTTTTAAGCAAGAAGAGCACCACAACTAATCAATGCTTTCAGAACACTTTTATAATTACGATGAGATGCTATAAAAAGTGGAGTATGACCAAAAGCATCGACTTGATTTACATCGGCACCCGCAGCAACAAGCATAACAACAATAAACTCATGCCCTCGTGCAGCAGCCACGTGAAGAGGAGTTTGACCGTTCAGAGATTTGGCATTAACATCGGAACCTTGCTGCAAAAGAGTGGTTACGGTTTTGGACAAACCTTCCTTAGCAGCAATATGCAAAGGAGTATAGCCTTCTTTATTTTCCTTGGATAGATTAGCACCGGCCATCAGTAAATGCTTAATGATAGTATTCTGACCTCTTAAGACGGAATGATGAAACGCAGTATTACCATCAAAGTCCTGGACATGAATATCAGATTGATAACAGAGTAAAATTTCAATAAACTGGGAATGCCATTTATCAACAGCTATAATCAAAGGCGTTCTACCCATTCTATCCTGAACATTCATGTTCGCCCCTGATTGAATCAAGGTTCCAGCAATCTCATTCCGTTCATTATGTGCTGCAACATGTAGGGGAGTATAACCCTCATGGCAGGTCAGGTTTAAATCAGCACCCTGAAAGATTAATTCTTTAACCTTACTCAATTCGCCTCTTTCTGTGGCGACATGAAGTGCAGTAAGACCTTTACTATCTTTGTTATTCACTCCAGGAAATCTCGATTCATTATTTTTATAAATATGGTGAATTTTCTTGGTCATTATGTCCTCCTACCATATAGTTTCGGTAGTCACCAGTGAAGCTAGACGCCCCTTTTGATTGCAGTATTCGTACTCCAAAATCTCAAAGATAACCATCGAATTTTCATTGAAATATTAACTATAAGGCGGTTTGATTTTTCATGAACGGAGGATTAATTCTATCTCACTTAGATAAAATACGCTTCTAGAATGCCAATATTATTTCATGACGATAGCAAGTATTAATCACCCTAAGCAAGATCTAGGTAAGGATCGACTAGGTACCACATCATAAGTTAAGCAGCCTAAATGACTGTATTATTTATTTAATCAAAAGCTAGTTCAGCTCGCCTGCTGTTCTCTCTGGATCTCAATAGGTAAGGAAATTTCAAAATAGAAGTTATAAAATTTTTCATCCGCATCTTTAGGTCCCAGCAAAACTATTTCAATTTTACCATGAGCGCCATCCAAAAAAGTACGTACCGCATTCAGACCGACTCCCCTGCCAGATATGTCTGATAGATATTCAGCCGTTGAAACACCGGAGTCGAAGACTGTATCCGCTATTTCCTGGAGCGATGCTTGATCATTGAATTTACCATCCTTTAGACCGATTTCCCGCAACTTCTTAATCGCTAAACCACAACCATCATCTTCAATCCGCAATCTCAAATTACCTTGTTCAGACCTTCCCATAATTGAGATGGTCCCCTCAGGCTTTTTACCAACCGACTTACGTTGCTCTGGCTTTTCGATACCATGATCTAAAATATTACGGAAGATATGGATCATACAGTTTTCCAAGACCACTTTTGTTTCAGGACTAATAGAAATATCATCGATATTCAGATTAAATTTAGGAGAGGCTTTGCCTAAGTCTTTGGCTAATTTATTTGCTTTTTCGATATAATCTCTGAATGTGGCTTCAACTTGATCAAAAATTAATGCCGTCAAAGAATCACTTTGTTGCCGTATCGCCTCTATAATATTAGTTATAGATGTTTCACCTGAACTGGTTATATTGGTTAAAATATGATAGTGATTTTCAATAAAGTCTCGATCCACTGAAACCTTAGTGTAAGTATTACTTCGATTCAACTTTTCGCGATTAATCTTTAGATAAACTTGAAGAATATCAATGCAACGCTCGATACTTTTTATTAATCGATCATAGTCAATTACTGCATTTTTCTTAAGGATATTACTATAGTAATCTTCAGTCTCATGAATAGTCGAGGCTATTTCCTGGAAACATAGAGTGCGAGCGCCCCCCTTAACAGTGTGCGCATTTACAAAAAGCATCTGCAACATATGTTTGTCTATTATTCCTTTTGAACCTTCAATTATTTTTTTATTCTCTAGGAGAAGAGGTAAAGATGTTTCAAAAAACTGTGCCACCTTATGAGGAGCTACCCGCAGAAGTTCTTCAATCTTAAGCATTTCTAGACGCTGCTTGGCGGCTTGCCTTTCAAGAAATTTTTCACTAGTCACATCCATAAGAGTGATTAACAATCGCTCCGTTAAACCATCATCATCCAACTGAACATTCCAAGTAACTCGCAGAACCTTTTCCTCACCGTTTCCAAGGTACACAATTTCATGCGGTAAATTTCCTTCATTCATATCAAAGGCAAAATCCTCTTCACCGACAATAGCACTGATTGACTCTTCTATTAGATTTTTTTGATCGGCACTCATTTGACAATGATTCAGAATCAATTCACTAAAGTTAGTAGAACTAATCTTACCGTGGCCTAAGATAGTTTCAAGGTGGGCTGAATAATCTCTTGCAACTTCCGCTCGGTCGTTTTCCAAAGACAAAACGCCCTGAGGAATATAGTCCAGTAAAACTCTAATTTCCTTCGTCTTCTCATTAACTAGTTTCTCTAGATTCTTGTTGAAAAATGTAATCTCTTCGTTTTTCTTAGCCAAATCTGCAGCAGCAGCTTTCTGTATAGCTAAGTTTTCATCTTGAAGAGCCTTAATTCTTCTAGCTAAAGCCAAAGATAACAGAACAACCTCAAAGGCTGAACCAATTTGTGAAGCGTAATCAGTAATAAACATACTAGGAATAATCCCAAAGTTTCTCATCGAAAGAAGGACTGCACCTGAGGTTAAGCAAAAGAACGCCAGTAGAAAATAACGTGAACCAATGTCACCACTTCTAATTAAAATGACAGCGATAATGATCAATGTCGGCCCTTGAATCATTGTGATTAAAGCAAGCATTTTAACCGAGAAGGTATATGGCATAAAGAGACTCAAAACACCAACTAGGGCGGAAATTAGTCCTATGCCTTGCAGCAAAAGCTCTCCTTTCGGTAATAGCGACTTCACAGGTAGGAAATTACGAACGAAGTGAACTAAACTCCATAGGACAGCACCAAAACAAAATAGTAATCCATTAGCATGAATTGCAGGCGATTCTGGCCACAAATATTGGTAATCAAAACCTTCCAGACAACTTTGAAAAATAGTATAGCTTATGACATATAGTACATAATAGAAGTAGGAACGATTACGAAGGGTCATAAAAATAAAGGCATTGTATATAATCATAACCACCATAATGCCAAAATAAAGCCCCTGGACAATCGTTTCAGTAGCATCACTTTGCCAAAATGAAGACGGTTTATGAATACTGACTCCAACCTTAAATGAGCTAGTTGTTTTAATAACAAAAACCAGACGAACATTCGTGTCATAATCCAAATTAAAAGGAACCATAAAGTTTCTATGATTCAAAGGCCTTTGTGCAAAGGAATTATGATCTCCCATCTGCTGCTCACCAATCAACTCACCCGATTGAAGCCAAAACATTTTTATATTATCAAGATGAGGATAATCAAATCTAATCAGGAATTCTTGAGCATCAGTTTCTTGATTGTAAAAATCGAGAGAAAACCAATATGAAGACGACGTAAAGCCGAAAGTGGGTACAGCTTTATCTGACTGTAACATCCGCACCTGATTTTCAGGTTTTAGAAATTCATCTAGCGTCAGCTTTGAATCAATGTCTTCCAGGTACCTCAAATTTTTACCCAATCCAATACTTGTAAGATCTTTGGTAATAATAAAAGGTTCACTCAAAGCATATTCTGAAATAAGGACAAGCCCTAGAATAACTAACAACTTATTGAAACTATAATTTTTACTAAAAAACAATACTTTAAACATCTAATACTTGTAGTTATAGGTTTATCTGTACGTAAAATAATCGGTTACTTACGTCTCATCTACGGTCTGTTTTCGGCTTTCTAATCAGAATCATGAGACTTTTAATGAGAAAATTAATATTGATTATAATAGGAGCTACATATGATACTTCACAAAACCAATACAATTTCTCCAATAAAGAAATACGATAAATTAATTAAGCCTATTAAGAAAACTAAGTAAATTTTTTAGGGTTCACTTAAGTCATCATAACTATTGCGATTATAGATTTTTATTGATGTATCGATTCATTTTTCCGATAAGCGACATTGCTGGGGCGAGAAATTTTAGTGAACCTCAACCCTAACAGGTTATTGTAGTAATGTTTAACAGCAAAAATTATTCTTCAGAACCAAGCCAAGGAATCTTATCCATCAAATTGATAGGATTGCTAGTCCTAGGCCTATTGGCTATAGGAAACAATAGTTTTGCCAAACAAAAGAGTAAATACGGTGACCTGATCTTAGTTTCTGAAGAAGAAAACGAGGTCGAAGATAGCTTAACACCAGAAAAAGAAGACAACTCACCACCAATCGGTGAGCCAGATTCAGATTTCCTTACCGAACCAGACATGAATCTGGAGCCAGAATCACCTCCACCTGCTCCTGAGAAAAAAGCTACGCAAAACAACACGGTTAAAAAAATTCCAGCAGAGACCATGAAACCTAATAATATCAAGAAAAAGAAAGATAAGGTACAAAAGAAAAGTAAGGTAAAAACTAAAAAGGCGAAGAAAAAAAAGAAAAAAAAGAAAAAAAAGAAAAAAAAGGCCAAGAAAAAGAAAGTAAAGAAACCACCAAAAAACAATGGAAAAAAATCTAACTATTATGCTTCTTTGGGTTTAGGTAAAACACTGCCACCAAAAGTCTGGAGATTTAGATCCAATACTATTTCGGTCTCCACGAAAAATCTAAACGAATTAATAGATGAAGGGAAAGCAAGTAATCGCCTTCTTCACGCATTTATCGCAGACTATGGAATCAACAAGAATGTCAGCTTACAGATTGCAGTTCCATTTTATCTGCAAACCCAATCAAGTCTGGATACATCTATTTATAACCAGAGCGAAGCATGGACGAAGATCAAAGCAAATCTTCGCACATTACTGGCCAGTAACCTACAACTCAATGGTTTTTGCGCTGATGGGCCCAGCTGTGAACAGCTGATTCAAGACAATCAACAACTTGCAGAATTTAATATAAATTTTCCGACTGGTGAAATCCTTGCTATACCAGCTAATAAAACCCCTCAAGGGCTGCTGAGTGAGCTGGAAACCGAAACTTTGGCGGCAGGCAAACCTCAAAATGGGGACAACGGGTTAGGAGATATCGACATTGGTATTAACGCAGCGTTGTTTTCTATGCCAAAGTTTATATTTTCAATGGGCTCAGGAATCAGAGTGCCAACCGGACAGTTTGAAGAAGTTCCCTTGTCACGGCAACCAACTGGCGCTGGTATGGTGCAGGGGGCCATTCGCTTAAATGTGGACATCAGGCCATTACCATTTATGTGGATTGCATTTCAAAATCAATCAGAAATCATGCTCGTGAGTGCCAAACGTAAAAAATCTAGTATGCTCAACCCCACTAAACTAAACGAAGGCGATGCTAGCTCAGTCACAGCCATCAGTCTAGGCTCAAATGGCCTAGCAACAGAGGAAGTTACAAAGCAAGGGATCGGACACAAAGGAGTTATCAGATTCGATATGGGCCTAACCGACGTCGCCAGAGTATTACAGCCATGGGCTATTAGCACCGGCTACCATTATCAGATGGGCAGAGAAGAGTTTTATGATGAGGAAAGCCAGGGGGAGCCCGAAGTGTCATCTTCGGTTTCCGTCGGTATCAAATTTGATGGTTTTGGCATGAAGAAACCTCTACCCATCGATATAGCATACGAACATATCGAACCCATAACCTCCAACAAACCATTCGGTATCAGACAAGATATATTTTCTCTAGGCATTTACCACAGATTTTAGGCTCTGTTTAGCCCTATTAATCCCCTATCCCCTTATAATCAGAAACTCTGTAAGAATCGTCAGCTACCCTAGGACTGCGTTTTTACCCTAAGAAAGGCAAGGCTTAACAAGCTGAAACCTATGCCTAATACCGCTTTATTTAAGAGCCCGCCAAATAATGTCGATAAGCCAGATACGGGAATCAATACTTTAGAGGTGGAAATATGATTCATAGCAAACTTTTGTTATCAGCAATGATATTGCTAATGACGATCCATTTACCCGGCTGCAATGGCACTGAAAATCAGGACTTTGCGGAAGAAGAAGGTATCACCATATCGGGACCTGAAACAGCCGAAGCCGTGGCAGCATCTTCTCCAGCAGACCCCCTGTCGGAAGATAAAGAAAATGAAACAACACCTGAAGTCATTCCAACAGCTATCGCTGAAAGCTTTACCGGTGCCCTTAGAGAACCAAGGGACCTCATTTTTATCCTGGATAGTTCCGCAAGTATGTCTAGTGAAAATAACTTTCTCGGCCCACTCATAAGTGCCTATGCTGAAGAAATTAATAACAGCCCAATAAAGGTTGGTAAGGTATTCATCTTATATTCTCCGACAGCACCAAACCTCAATATTGTTTTCAATGATCAACCTAATAATGTTATTCTCGTGCCTAGCGTAAGCGATTCAGATGAGATGGTCACTGATCTAACTAACTTCCTTGCAACAGAACCGACCCTCACTCCAGAGGCTAATCTGGAGGTTATTTTTATTGCTGATGAGGAGATAGATGCTCCTCAATTGAATCTATTTCCAACGATCGCTGGCAAACAAATACGCCCCCATGCGGTGGTTGGCCTTGAAGAAGATAATAATGATGGTGACTGCCGGATTGGCGAAGAAGGTGCAAACTTTGTGCGGCTAGTAACTCAATTGAAGGGCTCCGTCACTGATATCTGCTCTGAAAACTTCGAAGTGTTAAATAATTTCCTTACCGATACCACTGAAATCAAAAATAACCCTTTTCAGCTCACTCAGACACCTGTAGATGGCACTGAATTAACGGTGTCAGTGAACGGCCAAACACTTGAAAAGAACAACTATCTGTTTGATAAAGAGCAGCTCTCCCTTTATATATTTGATCAATACCTACCTGTTGAGAGTGAGGTTATTGTCAATTATAGCTATTAAAAATATTGATAACTAATCTAGGCAAGGTTTTTGCCTTGCTATGCACTTTTTAAATCGTGACGAGGCATTCCGTCTATATGTTGAAATTGTCAGTATAAAACAAAAACGAGCAAGCCCAGATAGACCCATACATGCAGCAAATTAATTTATAATAAACGTCGGTAAATCACAGTAGGTAAGTTCTAAAGGAGCTGGCCCATTATAACCATCTGGATCCATCAGATAGTTGCCAGACTCGGTTTCTCCTGATATATCTGCATGGAAACAGTCACGATAGTGGACATCATACAACCATTTTTGAGCTAAATAAGCCTCAACAGATTGTCTCTCATGATCTGAAAGTTTGCGGTTATATATCACAATTTCAGCTATCTTACTATTAATGTTGAAGCCTGAGCTAACAGACTGATAGCCAATGCCGATCTCAGGATTGGCGGCAAGATTCAGCGTCATCGTTTGATGCCAGAGAAAGTCACCATTATGCCAGAGAGATCCTTTGGTCCCATCATAACTAACAGTATAGATATGACTCGTATCCTCCATCGCAGGTATCGTCTGATCGATGCTGTGCCCCCAAAACGAATAGCGAAATAATTCTGATGTTTGGCTGTGTAAATGAATCAATTGATTATTGCTGTCATCATTACCAATAGAGAGATAGGATCCTCCTGAGCCCTCAGAATCAGCGACTAAAAAGATTGTATGCTCCTGGCTACCACCACTAAACTCAGGTAAAGTACCCGTGTAACCATCCATTGCAAAATTCAATGCACTTCGGCCATTGATAGAATTAGCCTGATAAGTGGCTGCGGCTACGCCATCTTCAGTCACATGATTACCTCTCCCTGATTTATCTTGCCAGCAGTGAATATCCTGACCATCGCCTGTCACTTTTACTGCAGCAGTAGCACATGTATCCTGAAATAAAGTTTCGGTATCTGATGCATCTAACCATAGGGCCAAGCCATAATCCACTCCCCCTGGCGCCTTAGTATTGTCGCTATTATCACCCCACTTGTCTGCCAAATACCGGCTATTTTCAACGGATTCAGACTCGCTCATTTCGCGGGCATATAGTGCTAACTCACCGACATGACCATCGAAATAGTTAGAAGAGGCATCCAGACTACCCACATAAATGGGACCATAAGAAAAATCAAGGGGGTCGGATGTGCCAGATTCATCGAAACTGGATGGGGTTAAACCATTTTGAAAAATCAGCTGATCGGTATTATGACTACCACCACTATAAGAAGTCGATATCATCTCGGCCCCACTCGAACTGCCTGTCCAGGCATAGTCATTAGACAAAAATCCGAACCTGTTCTGAGACTGATCCCTGCTAAGCCCTATCATTCTATTCGTAGTAAGAGGACCTGCCTTCCAAATTTGGCGATTTCCTGTAGTGTGATCATCCAACTCAAAGGCAGTAAATGAACTATGTCTGTTATTGCCGTTGGGAATGCCATAGTTCTGGGAAGCAGTAAAATGATCACCGAAGCCATCAAAATAGACCGATCTATTACCATTAAAACCTAATGAAGAGACTGAAGGACTGGCACCTGCATACAAATCTTTATTCATTGTTGATCTATCTTTCCAGCACCCGATAACACCAGTAGCAGCCGGATTATTGATGTCAAAAGAACAAGCCGATGCCGTCATACTATTGGCTTTCATGGCATCATAATGCATGACCAAGCCATCGCCAGCAATACCATCAACACCCTTTTGCCACTTAGCACGCAAATAATTTTCGATAGCCTCTCGCTCTGAGTCCTGCAGCTTTCGATTATAGACCAAAATTTCCATAATCTTACCCTTAGCATGCTTCACTCCAGACCAACTGCTGCCTATAGTAACATCGTTGGCGAGATTCAATGAGCCAAAGCCCACCAAGGAAAAACTCTGGGCAACTCCATTAATATAGAAACTAAGGCTCCCAGACGTATCGATGGCAGAGCCATCATAGGTTACCCCATAGACTTGCACTTCGTTGTATCGAGTAATCCGCTCAGCTGTATTAATATAGTTCGCACCAAAGTTTACAAAATCTCTATCAATAAAACCAGAATTACCGGTACCGATACTCAAAGATCTGTTATTAACGGCTTTACCAGTTGATAACATATACTGATCGCTACCATTAATTTCGGGCCGTGCAACCAATATCATAGTGGCCGCCTGATTACCCGAATAACCTGAGCTTATGGTACCACTTAAAGAATGGCTGTTATTAAATACCAATCCCGCATTTCCATATTGGGCTTTCTCATCATAGGTCGGAGCATCAGCAACATTACTCTGTTCCTGATGGTTATTGTTACCGGACAGGTCACGCCAGCATTGAACGGCATCACCATCATTAGGCGATACCACTGTGTTCGCACAAAGGTCCGTACTAAGGTTACTGATATCTGAAGCATCAAGCCAAAGCTTCAGAGATGAAGTTCGAACAAAAGAAGGAGAAGATTGCACCGGCCCCCAAACAGCGACAGGCGGTATATCGTTTACAGGTTCATCAAGCCCAATCGTCAAATCATTGCCGGTACCTAAAGCGCCATCTGTCCCTGCCCCCCAGCAATGAATATTACCCGATTCGGTTAAAGCACAGTAGTGATTTTCCGTCGGACTTTCCTTACCACCAGCGATCTGAATCACTTTGCTGTCGAATGAGATCCAATTATAAATAGAAGGGGCATCACTGTTAGTATTTTGAGAGGAACTATTACCAATGATCCCATCAGAATTTTTACCAAAACATTTAATTTTGCCATTATTCCCTCGAACACAAGTCGAAGCACCGCCTGCGACAACTTGAGTCGCAACCAGATCAGAACTAGAAGATTCTAAATCGATATCAGTTATAAAACCGAAATTCAGACCAGTATCAGCGATGCTACCCGAACCCAATCGTCCTTGACCGCCTTTACCGAAACAACGAGCGCCGCCCAGAGTGGTAACGACACACGTGTGATCACCATGAGTAGATATATCTTTTAGCTTTACATTGCCAGGCAGGTTAATATCATTCAACATCATCATTGGGAGAGAAGACCCGAATCCACCACTGCCAATATCTAAGGTATGACTGGTACCGAGCTTACCAAAATCACCACTCCCCCAACAACGGGCTTTGCCTTCAACCGTAAGGACACAGGTGGTGGCATTACCGGCAGAGATTGCTGCTACCGTCTTACCAACGTTAATATCACTCAAGTCCTCAACGTTGACTCCAGTGCCACTGCCCACATCATCATCATGATCAAGACCCAGCTGCCCATAAGTATTTCTACCCCAGCAACGTGTCCCTCCGCGGTTAGTAAGGACGCAGGTATGTTCAAGGCCTGCGTCAACAGCGATCACATGGACCCCAACATTAACATCAGGAGGAGGAAATGAAGCAGCAAGGATATCGTTTTGGCTGTTGTTACCGAGTCGGCCCTGACCACCACCACCCCAACAGCGAACCTTACCTTCTATCGTCAAGGCACAAGTGTGCTGTGTTTGAGTCGACTGATCCATACCGACTTTGACACTGAGAACCTCCCGACCAATATTAATATCCCCGGCGGTGTATGGCTGTTCGTCATCACCTATATTATCGGTAGTATTATAGCCAAGATCGCCTAGACCATGATTTTGTCCCCAGCAACGAACTCGACCAAAACGACTCGCACAGTTGCTATCATCCCCTACATCTATGAACTGATATGGATAGGTGCGACTTAACCTCTGGTCTCCTGCCGTATAATGGTTTGCTGCACTGTAAGCAAAAATTTTGTACATATAAGTGACATTATCCATCAATGCAGTGGTATCCCGATAACTATTTTCTGACCCCACATAGATTATTTTTGCACTGCTGTCATGGCTAGTCAGATCAGTAGCTATGGTATAGGTGACGCCATGAGTTGGCTCCCAGGAAATATTACCATTGCCAACCTCCTGCCGGTATATGATAAATCCGGATGTTGCCCCATTATCGCCAGCACCAGCGGACCAGCTTAAGGGAATACCTTCCGCTGTAAACCCAGGCAAAGGCTCAAAACTTGCTGGCAAAGCAGCCAAAGGAACATTTGTATATAGGAAGCTCAGCTCGTTAGATGCCGTGTTGGTATTACCTGCATTGTCAGAGACCACTCCAGCATTAATCGCAACCGTCACCACGCCAGGGGATGCCGGGGTTACATTAAAGTAATAATATTGGCTCTGTTTGGTAAAACCATTAAGACTGCCTCCTGATAGAGTGACATCGCCTGCATCAAAACCCACTACATCTTCATCAAAATACACTAATATTGAGATCGGATTATCGTTTGTGGGACTATTAGTATCGCTGTATAGAAGGGGCTGAGGCTGAGTCGTATCATAATCCCATGAATGTTCGGTAGCTGCACTGGGCAGCTGTTCTTGAAGCAAAGAATCTCTACCAATGACACAAACTTTCCAGGATCCGTTCACACTTAGGTTACCTGTGATGTTAACACTTGCCGACAGCCAAGTGCCATTATAACTGGCACCTGAACAGGACTGAGCAGCGTCGATCAAAGCAAACTGGTAATTGACTAAACCATCGTCAGTCTGGACATCAATATCATATGCACTTGAACTACCGCTTGCTGGAAGATTCCCCAGAACGGCTGTAGGAGCGATATCATCATGAATAATATCATCATTCACACAGCTACTCTCATTACCAACAGCATCACGAAATTTGGCATAAACAGTGGCTGTGCTATTGGTTTGATCCAGAGTCCAGCTCTTGCTGCTGCCATAGGCTTCCCAGCTGCCGTCTGTGGCACAGCCTGCGGTGTTGGTGATATACATTTCACTGACAGCTGTTGCTCCCAGAGTTAAAGTAACACTATTAGAAGTAGTATAATTAGCACCACCGGCAATACTCACCGAAACCCCTGATGGCGGTTCATTATCGTAAACAATACTAAACTGACTGGCAGCCTGGTTGCCATTACCAAAGCTGTCACTGGCAACACCTGCATCAATATCTACAGTTAAGGTTCCTGCCGATGAAGGTGTTAGGTCAAAGCTGTAACTGGCATTGCTCCCAGTAAAGTTACTTACACTACCACCAGCAACGGTCAAATCATTGGCCGCAAAGCCGCTCACATTTTCATTAAAATTAACACTCACCGCAATCACCCCATCGTTCGTGGGGTTACTGCTACCACTGGTGATCGCCACCGTCGGCTCGGTATTATCATACTCCCAGGTATGCTCAGTAGCAGAGGCTGCAAGTTGCTCATTACCAGCTGCATCCCGACCAATCACACATAGTTTCCAGGAGCCGGGACCACTGAGGTTGCCCGTAATGTTACTGCCTTCCCCTAACCAACTGCCGTTATAACCTGCCCCAGAACAAAGAGAAGCTATGTTAACCAAAGCAAACTGATAGCTCACCAGACCATTGTCTGCATGTACATCAATATCATAGGCGCTGGAGTTGATCTGACTGGCTGGAGTATTACCTAAAACTGCTACCGGATGCTGATCGTCGTGAATAATATCATCATTTATACAGCTACTCTCATTACCAACAGCATCACGAAATTTGGCATAAACAGTGGCTGTGCTATTGGTTTGATCCAGAGTCCAGCTCTTGCTGCTGCCATAGGCTTCCCAGCTGCCGTCTGTGGCACAGCCTGCGGTGTTGGTGATATACATTTCACTGACAGCTGTTGCTCCCAGAGTTAAAGTAACACTATTAGAAGTAGTATAATTAGCACCACCGGCAATACTCACCGAAACCCCTGATGGCGGTTCATTATCGTAAACAATACTAAATTGGCTAGCAGCATCACTGATATTTCCTGCGATATCAGTGGCGACACCAGCTCCAATACCAACAGTTAAGAATCCTGCAGAAGAAGGAGTTAAATCAAAGCTGTAACTAGCACCGCTACCAGCAAAATTACTAATGCTGCCACCAGCAACGGTCAAATCATTTGCTGCAAAGCCAATGACATTTTCATTAAAGGATACAGTAACAGCAATCACAGGATCATTAGTCGGGTCACTACTACCACTAGTAATCACCACTGCAGGCCTGGAAGTATCATAGGACCATGAATGTTCGGTAGCATTTGCCAAGGTCTGAGTGTTACCGGCAGCATCTCTACCAATCACACAAAGCTTCCAAGAACCAACAACCAAAATTGGACTTAAAATGTTGTTAGTCCGATCAATCCAGGCACCATTATAGGATGCGTCAGCACAGAGAGAATTATTATTGATCAATACATATTGATAACTGATCACACCTTCATCGCTCAACACATCGAAATTATATCCTGGAACATTAGTTTGATTATTAGGTACATTATTGAGATGCAAGACGGGTGCTATATCGTCATGAACAATAGTATCACTAACACAACTGGTTTCATTGCCTGCCAAATCCCGAAACTTAACATAAACTGTTGCAGTAGTATTGGCCTGAGCGAGTGTCCAGGCTTTAGCACTATCAAAAGCCTCCCAAACCCCTCCATTCAGGCAATCAACCGTATTAGTTAAATACATTTCGCTCGCATCAGTCGCTTCAACTGTCAAAGCAACCCCTGTTTCTTTGGAGAAGCTATCACCGTCAGCAATCAATAATTCAGGTGCCTCTGGCGCTTGGTTATCATACATAATACTGAAACGATTTTCTGGATCATCATCTGAATCATCATTTCCGGCAAGTTCAACCGTAACCATTCCATGATCAAGAGGAACTACATTAAAGCTATAGGCGGCTTTAGATCCTGAAAAATCAGTAATTTCACCACCAGACACAATCAACTGATTCACTGTGAAATCCATAATGCCTTCGGTAAAATTTATCGTCACAGGGATCACAGTGTCGTTAGTGGGACTGGCAGTGGGGCTATCAATAAGGGCAGTAATCCGCAGGCCTTCATATTCGTTAGACCCAACTGTAACAAGAGTTGAACTATCAACATCCTTATTATTACCTGAATCAACCGAATCATTACCTTCAAAAATAATTGCTCTTTCGTTAGCTTTTTTTGCGCGCGATGATATCTCGAACTCCAAATCTCCCGAACAAGATATGGTCAAACACACCAAGAAAATTGAGTTAATTTTCAAAAACATTATTTTTCCAAATATAACTGATGCTTTAGGGACACTGTCGGCTGATATATAACCCAAACTTAAACAAAAAAACATGAGCACATAATAATCTGTATTTATTTGATTATTTTGTTTTTTTGATGTGAAATTAAAATCACAATGGGAATTAAAGTTGAATATTATTAATACTAAATATGGTTTTCATGATCTCAATCAAATCGAGGTCTGGATAAAATTAAATCTTTACAGCAGATTATGGAACACGCAAAAAAATGAGCGCTTAGTTCAAAATCCGGCCTAAACCTGAGTTTTGAACTAAGCTCTCATTTTTAAAGAAGACTGTAAGCTATTTTAATCTTCCCATTTTGCCATTCTGAAAATCTCTCATAGCTTCAAGAATTTCATCTGTTGTATTCATTACAAAAGGCCCATGGGCAACTACTGGCTCGTCTATCGGATCACCGTTTAGAATGAGAGCTTTGAATTTTTTACTAGTTTTAAATCCAATAGCATCACCTTCTTTGTCAAATATAATCAAGGATTTTTCGGGAAATTTCTGCGACTCAATTTCGGCTTCTCCTTTCAAAATTAGGAGTATTGTATTAGTGTTTTTCTCAAGTGGTAGCTCTACCTTGTCATTAGATGATTCAATATCAAAAACGTTTATTTTTGTATGAGTCGAAGCTGGGCCTTTTATTGATTCAAATTCCCCGGCAATCACTCTAAGATTTGATTTTTCGCTTAGGTCTATATTGACAATATCTTTACTCTCGATAGCTTGGTATTTTGGTGGTGTCATCTTAGTCTTTTTTGGAAGATTGACCCAAAGTTGCACCATCTCAAAGGTTCCTCCTTTTCGGGTAAATTCTCTCGAATGGAACTCTTCATGGACCAGGCCACTTCCAGCAGTCATCCACTGAACATCACCGGGCTTTATAATCCCTCCTGCACCAGATGAATCTCTATGTTCTACTTCTCCCTGATAGGCAAAGGTCACTGTTTCAAACCCTCTGTGTGGATGCTCCCCCACACCTTTCGGCGTATCTGACTTCGCAAATTCTTTTGGAGCCGCATAATCCATCAATAAAAAAGGGCTAATAAAGGGATTCAATTCTGCTACAGGCCGAAGTAGGTTATAAACATGAAAACCATCACCGACCCAGTGCTTTCTATCATTTGTTCCAGAAATTTTTATCTTTCTCAAACTAATTGATTCGTATTTTTTAACTGCCATGTTCATAAGGTGTCCCATGATTCAACCTCGCCCCCTTGATCTTAGACCTAAGATCGGGCAGAAACCACCGTTGCAATAGGGGACAAAATCGATATATACTGTTGCAATAGGAGCAACAATGACAACGGATTATAACCTACTAAAAATATTTATAAAAGTAGCAGAAACATCCAGTTTCACAGGAGCTTCTAAGCTTCTCAAACAGCCAAAATCAAGAGTAAGCAGGGCTATCGCCAGGCTAGAAGACAACTTAGAGGTTCAGTTAATAAGAAGAACGACGCGAAAGATCTCGCTAACGGCAGCCGGTAACGATTTTTTTGAGCGAATTTCTCCCCTACTTCAAAACCTAGAAAATGAAATAACCAGGGTTTCCGAGAAAGACAAAGAAATGTCGGGGACTATCCGAATGACTGCACCTGATTCGATTGGTCAGTCCATCATAAGCAAAGTGATTGCACAGTACTCTTTACAATATCCAGACGTTAAATTTGAAACTTTTATTACTAATGAGAAGCTGGATCTTATTAAAGATAACATCGACATAGCTTTTAGAGCGGGCAAGCTTTCTGACTCAACAATGATCCAAAGAAAGCTGGTTCAAAGTAGATTTGTTCTTGTCTGCTCGCCCCAGTATATTTCCAAAAGAGGATATCCTAAATCGAAAAAGGACCTTTATAGTCACAACATTTTATCATTCACACCAACAAAAAATATAATAGATAAGGAGTTTAGGGATCTACCGGAATCTCTTAGCACAGACAGTCTTTCGATGCTTAGATCTATGGCTTCTGATGGGCTAGGGATTACTATGCTCCCAGAGTTTTATTGTAAAAAATATTTTGAAGAAAAAAGGCTTGTACGCATACTTCCCAGCTGGAACGTAGCTACCGGTTATATTCATATACTTTACCCACCGGCAAAGACCTTAACCAAAAAGGTTAGGATCTTTATTGAGATGGCGAAAGAAATTTTTAATGACTAAACAGAGATTCTACAACTAATCAAATCTATTTCGCTGGATCTGCTAGATTTCAGAAATGGAAATGCTTTCCTCTATACCCAAGAGAGAGAGCAATGAGAAAAACCATCCAATTATTATTTAAGTTGTTACTATACTTTTTTAACGAACTGGGATTTGAGCTGCATCGACCCGATTCCGTCTATTTTACAATCAATATCATGATCGCCATCGATCAGTCTAATATTTTTAACTTTGGTACCTACTTTGACCACAAGGGATGAGCCTTTCACTTTTAGATCTTTAATTACGGTAACGGTATCACCGTCTTCCAATCGATTGCCATTACTATCCCGAATTCCTGCTTCGACACTCGTTATATCTTCTACTTTTTCTTTGCTCCATTCATGAGCGCATTCAGGACAGATGAACAGGAGTCCGTCCTCATAGGTATAACTCGATTTACAGCTTGGACAAGGGGGAATCTCACTCATTGGTTGTTACCTCAAAAAAATGGTACTGTTGCACGAATGTATAAATCTCAACTGTGATCTAATTAACATGTTCAATCTGCGATCACTGAATGGATCGCACGAGGATCTCCATATAACTAATCACTGGGTCTGATAGTCACTAATGAGACCTAGGCATGGACTCCACGCCAGTCGCAATCAGTTGCCATGATACCTTGGGTGTTTTAACGCTATCGATTCGATCCTGAGAAGCCTCTTCATCCTCAAGATAATGCTTTTGCTCGGCAACCGAATAACGCTTACGAATGAGATGACCCTGCACAAGCACCGGGGTATTGATGAGTTTTTGAGGGACAAAGAAGCTATAATTTTTGAAGGTAACTCTCACCGCATATTTTTTATCTTGCAACACCATCCAACAGCCTTTCTTTTTGCATACTCTCCGAACTACCCCCTCAACGAGTATCAGCTTATTTTCCACGGCATTGAATTTCTTAATCAGGTTATCTAACTTCTCGGCCTTCTTCAGTTTTGGCTTTTCCCCATAATAAGATCGGGTATTGGCATTAGTCTGCGACCAACAGAGCAACAATAGGGTGACTAAAATCATTCCATGGCAGCTTGATATAATAGTTTTCATATGAAGTATACCTTTCGCAAAATATAGGAACTCAAATTAATATGATTAGATCAATATATCTCGACCCATTCAAACAGCCGCAAACCACCATTTAGAATGAAGAGTAATAACTATTTTCTTCGCTTTATGACTGAGTTGTCTTAGCCTAGGTAAAGACACTTCCTCATTGTTGATCCAGTGCAAGTGAATTATATTTCCTCCCCTTCCAAGGAGTAAGCTCAATCCGGGCATCGAAAAAAGATTCAAGGAGTGCTTATACTTATTACGAGTGAATTGAAGTTTCGAGATAAATAGAACCACAACCCTAAAAGACAAAAATGTATGATAGATTCAAGTTTAGTGTTTGTCTTAACAAAAGAGTCATTACCTTTCTTTTTTGCAACAATCCAGCTCATATCCAATCTTTACCAAGGGAACTTAATCCTTCATAAAATCGCTTTGTCGCTACCGAAGCACCACCTAGTCGGTCAAAAATGAGATAATAATGATCTTCATAGAGCTGTGTCCAATAGCTTGGTATATTTAGATTCAATATTGTCTTCCCATGCTTTTAACTTAATAAAAAAGTAGCAAATAATAAGTATTACTTTAGCTTGCAATCAGCAAATCTATCTTATAGGTTAGATATAATCTCATAACTAATATTTTTTGGCCTTGAAAAGGTTATCGGGTTACAGTAAGGCATCCGCAGAGCCTGTCTTATCTAAATCTCTAACTGACAAACCGGCGATATTTGCTTATAAGGATTTCTTAATTGCTCACAATAATTACCGTCACATTTAATGATTTAGATAATCTAAAAAAAACTTTAAAAAGCATATTATCAAGTCCAGAGTCAAACTTTGAACTAATAGTTATTGATGGAAATAGCAAGGACGGTACCACAGATTATCTTCTAAGCATAAATGACAGCAGGCTGAAATCGATTTCTGAGCCCGACAAAGGTATCTACGACGCCATGAATAAGGGTATAACCATGGCTAAGGGAAATTGGGTTGTCTTTATGAATGGTGGTGATCAGTTTCTCAACACAGCTACCTTAAGCAGAGTGCTAGATGCCTGTAACAATGAATCTGACTTTGATGTCTTATACTCCGACCACGTGGTTGCTTACCAAGCCTCTAAATGGCTCTCCGAAACAAAGGATTTAAAAAAAATAAATAAAGGTATGGTTTTCTGCCATCAAGCTTCCATCATTAAGTCAAGCCTGTTGCGAGACAATCCTTATGATCTCCAGTACAAAATAGCGTCTGACTATAACTTGTTTATTTCTCTATATTTAAAAGGTGCAAAATTCAAAAAAATAGACTTCCCAATCGCATTAGTTTCAGCGGCTGGAGTTTCAGATACATATCGCTTTAAAACGATGATGGATTATCGGAAAGTACAAAAAAATCATGGAATACTTAAAGCTTATGGTCTCGACTTGATCACAATAGGTTTGTGGCTACAATTTAAAGTTGAAGTACGGGATAAGATATTTAGAAAATCCATCCGGATGAAAAAAAGTTACAATAGTATTTTTTCCAGCAACTAAGATAACCCTACACAAGAAATCTATCAGCATACCAACAAATTGCGCCATAATAGCCCAAACGAATGAAAAATGCGGTGTCATCATTTCATTGTCGACCATAATAATAGATTTCATTGGCTCATAGAGAAAACTAACGACTTATCTCTGCATTCGAGTGACTAGTAAAAGCACGTATCAGCTGGTAAGTATTTTTGGCCGCTGGCTATATTTTCATACCAACGGATGTTTTTTATGCCGACTAACTATCCCATGCTGCTCAAGGTAATAGCAGGCTTCGATCTCATTTAATAAATCCCGCATACTTCAGCAAGACATAGTGACACCAACTTTTTTCTCGGTGAGGAATTAACAGGCTTTTGCATTAGGTCATTTTCTCCTACCTTGAATTAAAAGAGGCTATGTATAGCTAGAAAATATTCTTTGTTTCGGAAAGCCTGTTTATGTTACAGACTTGTAGAACTTCCAAAAATCCGAATAAGTTGGGTATGCCGCTCTTTGACGGGAGCAGACAACATTTGAATCCGATCATTATAGCGAAAAACATCTCACAACAGGTAATTGAATTTTTGTTAGGGAAGAACATTTACTGATATGCGAAGTAAAGTATTGCAAGTAAATGTAAGCTCATTATATTTATATTAGGCTATTATAAAGATATGCATTAACCTAGATTCTTTTATAACTATGAGCATTTAGTTTTATGCACCGATGATCCCATAAAGAATCTAACTTGGGTTGTGAGATAGAATCAAAAGACAGAAATCTTTCAGTAGGCGATCAAATGAATGTAAAGGACGAAAAAATATATTTATTAGTTGCATTAGCTATTTTTATCGCTATTGGTATCCCTTATATAGATTTGGCACCATCATTTGATGGATCATTATACGTCAAATGCATACTCAAAAACGTATCACAGCCTTTCGATCTATGGTCTTTTGATTGTTTTAACCATCCATCGATGCTCTACCTATTTCTAGTTTCGATACCTCAATACCTTAGCTATAGAAATCTCCATCTATTAAATGGTGTGGTATTGATCATTGGATCATTTTCTTTAATCTCTTTTTATCTGTTATCAAAAAAGTTGCTACCTATTAAATCGCGGGAGTTACTAGCCTTCACCTTGATCTATGCACTCTATCCCATAGGTTGGGGCGCATTTACGGTTTTTAGTCCTGATTATGGCTGCATGGCTATATCGGTCATTTACTTATCTACACTTGTTTATCAGCGCCAAATAATAAGTCTCTTGATCGGTACTCTGCTTGTCCTAACCAAAGAGCAGGGAATAATGGCCTACACTATAATTACTTCCACCTACTTTATTTTCTACCAATTAGATCTTTCAAAAAAGCAGGCTTTGCCTAGGTTTTTTAGCAGCCTTATAACGCACTGGTACCAGTTTTTCCCGGCTATAGTCATCATAACCTACTATTCGATTAAATCTTTTTCAGGTCGTAGTTTGTTTTGGGGTAATCATGCCGATTCATCACTGTTGACTATGTTTTTATCTTTTGATTTAGCTAGTCCGGTTACGTTAACGCAACTTACAGATATGTTTGTTCTTAATTTTACCTGGTTGATGAGTTTTTTCATCATCTGTGGATTACTTCTAGTGATTAGACAATTGTTCATCACAAAAAGTCTATCTGGCAATAAACTACTCAACACCACTATTGGCTTCTCTTTCGTAAGTGTAGTGATGATGACATATATGCTGACTCGCTATAAAACTTTTACTAATACACGGTATTTAGTCATTATCTATCCTATACTATTGTTACTTTTCGCAGCTCTTTTATTTAAATTTGTGCGAACGCCTAAAGTCCGTATTGTTATTTTATCTGTTTTCGTCTCCCTAAACTTCGCTTCTTTGTATCGAACATCTGACCCTGTGAGCAAAATGATTTTTGGCACTTTCTCTTTTGGTGGGCACGAGCTACTTTCTAAAACGTCGCTAACTAAGGAATGCTGTGGAAATGGCAGAGATCAATTAGCCTATAACCTCGAATATATCCAAATGTTCCGCCTGGAAGAAAAAGTCTATAGAGAATTGGGGGTGAAGCATGATGATGTTATCGTTATCGCTGATTCTGATTATCCCCCAGGAAAGTGGCAACTTTGGGCTGAGAGTCATAGAAGGTCAATTGCAGTCGCTGGTGTCTTAAGCCCTCGTTATCTAAACGTAACCAGTGCTCTTACTACAAAGCCAGCCAAATTTATTTATCTCAGTTTTCCGACGTATGATAATCAACATTATAAACAGCGTTTGTCATCGGTATATGATAGAGAAACATCAAAAATAGTACGATTAAATGAATACCACATGGAAGTTACCAAATATGCTTTAAAGGAAAAAAATATTTTCTCGACAGATCCTTCAGTTTTACGAAAAAAATAATTAGCAATGTATTCAGGTCAACCTCAAAATTATTACAAGAAAAGATCTTCCTCATAAATTAATCCATTTTTTATCCTCAAAGCCTTAAAGAGTGATACAGAACACCCGAAATCTTTGATTACAATTCTGAGATGAACTATGTGATCATCATGATAATTCTTTATTTCTCCATGAGAACCTAAATCAGCTCCATTAGACCAGTTTAGGCCGATCGCATTGTACGCTCTTTACTTCGCTACGGAACCAAATCGATCTTCTTATTCACAAGCTGAAGATACTAAATCATAATTTCAATAAGAAAATCAAAATGTTCCAATTCTCCGTCTATGCCGCAGGTAGTGCAAACATACAACTTATGGCCCCCAGCAGATAGTTGAGAGAGTTAGATTAGATATAGCTTTTTTCATTCACCGCAACATTACGAGGCAATTCAACGGGTTTACTGCAACACTTTGTTCCTAGCAAACAGTTCAATTTTTTTGC
>Ga0099800_1095_pt1 | contig 24771 bp, 16 predicted proteins | sample Uncmet6_SortRC_1_FD_89868 | JGI IMG/M metagenome (GOLD analysis project Ga0099800, IMG submission 89868) | Marine eukaryotic communities from CALCOFI LINE 67, Pacific Ocean - CN11_C50_N6_SortRC_1 | ecosystem: Environmental > Aquatic > Marine > Oceanic | place: Pacific Ocean: Monterey Bay... | reverse complement strand
TTCCGGAACCTTTAAGTAGCCTGTCCATTTTATATAAAAATCATCTCCAACACCTAAAGGCGAGCTACCTGAGGCCCAATTAAAATTAACGTTTGCATCTGTTCTAACTCCCTTTTGTGAAAGTGAGGTCATATCGGGACCCAAATCCGACCAACTATCGATACTATAATAGTCCCCCGTTAACCCATTACCAAACAAGGATACACTCTCCTCAGCACTATCATCTACTGTAAGACTCACCGCTGCTCCAAAGCCTGAAAAGCTTGCAGAAATATCCGCTACACCTTCGGTCAAGGCTGTAACTTGACCTTTAAATCCTAGACTGTTGCTAACATGAGCAACACTGGATTGTGAAGATGACCATACCACTCTATCCGTTAAATCTTCTGTACCACCATCGTCATAATCACCATACACCCGAATGGGAATCTGTGAAAAAACATTCAAAACCAGCTGCTGATGACTTATCCGCAAAGATGTCAATGCTGCAGGAGTTATAATCACAGTTGTTTGACCGATAACACCATCACAATCCACTGACACACCCACAGAGATAGTCGATGCTGACGAAGATAGGTTATTGAGCACCCCGTAACTACCCTCAGTGTTATAAAATGAAACCAATTCACTATTTGCAGAGCTCCATATACAGCTGTCAGTCATCTCGAGACTTGACCCATTCGCAAAGCTCACCATGGCATTTAAGGATATATTGACTCCACTCGATATCATCGGACTGCTAGGAGCTATACTAACCGAAGAAATCGCTGCCGAATCGGCTAAAACTATCACGCCTTTAGAAAGGCCATCATAGGAGAAGCTAACCGAAGCAGATCCTATTGCCAACGCCGAAATACGACCTTTGGAACCCAGAGCATTTGAGACAGATATCACACTAGTATCTGACGATGACCAATATCCAGCTGTAGTAACATCTCGCATCGACCCATCGCTAAAAACAACTCTTGCTGTAACATCTAAGTGTTCTCCTACAGGTATCCCCGATGATAGTGAATCGATCTCGATCGAGATCGCTGTGGCGGCATCGACTACAATATGGGCTTGACTCGAAAGTTCTCCGAGACTGACAGTAGCTGTGGTAACACCCATAGCTAGAAAAGAAATTAAACCTGACTCTGATATCGCCGCAACACTAGGATCACTCACACTCCAAAGCAACTCATTTCCCAGACTGCGACTGGTGCCATCATCATAGAGTGCCGTTGCATACAGCTGACTAGATGACCCCATAAAGCCTTCAACTAGAACTGGAGCTACTTCGATAGTAGAAAGTTTTTTAGAGGTAATAGCGAAATCCCGCTCAGCTACAAGACCTCCAAAGGCTACATGAACCTTACCGACTCCAAGTGAGGTCGCTACAAGTATAGGTGACTGAGAATCCATTACCAATGTGGCACTACCTGATGGATTTCCTATACCATCATCCACAGACCAACTACCTTCACTACCTATCACCTGCACAGAACCATCAGCGAAAAGCACGGTTGCAGATAGAGAAAATTGATCAGACACAGCCCCCAATAAAGGCGTAGGGGATATCAAAATACTAGTAACATCTGGCGAAATAACTTCTACATAACTCGCGCCAACCACACCACTAAAAAATGCTGACAATACACTGCTACCATTTTCAATTGCAAACAAATAGCTGCCAATAATTGACACTTTGGTATTATCATAATTCCAGGTTACATAATCAGTAAGTGGCAGCGAGCCAAAAGAATAAATACCAATGGCTTGCGCATAGCCCCCCGTTCCTTTAGCCATCCTAGCTGCTGGCGTATAAACCTCCAGTTCTAAAAGCTTTTCACAAGAAACATAAACAATCGTATCAGTCTCTAACGGACCTGTTTCATTAGCTATTACACAAGGTATACTAGGGTTACTTGGTCCACGAAGCAAAGAGACAAGATATGGGGACCCCTGAGTTTTCGCAGTCACAAACTGGAAAGGTCGGCTGCCACTTCCTGCCGAAACGACAATGGTTTCTCGGTTATCAAGCTGAATCTCTATACTCCCGTGGGTCAGATTCTCAACAACACCTTTTACAAAAGCTATAGAACTAGGATTTTCTGCTAAACTTTTATCTAAAGCCACTGGCTCCGCCGGTGCTTCTAGAGATCCTGCGTCAGCTTCAGCAGCTTGCCTTTGCCGCTCCTCCTCTTCAAGCTGCGCGGTTGACCTCCCAATTACCTTTGGAAGTCGCTTAAAAGGTTTTCGACCAGTCTTGGAGATAGTAGATACAACGGAAGTAGGACTTTCATCACCAGCACCTTGCTCAGTTCCATCTCCGGAACAGCAGGTCAATAAAAAGCTAGAAGAAATAATCGCAATTACACTGGTCCAAGACATACCTTCCATCTCCCCCTTCTGACTAAAAAATCGGTAAATCTTTAAAACTTTTGAGTAAATAAAATAGAGCGGCATTAATCAAGAAGATCTGCAATGTTACAGCTACCTATGTTTATAAAATAATTATTACGCTAAGGGAAATTATTGGGATTTGATTCTCATGCACACAAAATTCATTTTAGAATAATTGCCTGAAAAAAATAATTCTCGCTTATGAAGCGCGCACACTACGCTTCATTTTTCGTCTCCTGGTGATAACACCTCTCGCATCTTCTAGCGTAGCATCGACTTGGCTATTGCCCAAACCTCTCTTCGACATGAGCTGATAAATAAAGAAAGACTTGGTATATTGCTTAGATTTCAGAGTAGCATATGCGACCATTTCTAATACCTTTGACCGATGTTCCTGAGATCGCCAACATAGATTGAGGACTTTTATAGCATTCTCATGGTCACCATTGAGTATTAAGCACTCAGCATACTTGAGGTAAGCTCCAGGGCTGGGAGCTGATTTAGTGAGCGAGTGGAAGGTCTGCATAGCCTCAGAAATCTTATTCATTGATAGCTCGACATTACCCTTAAACTGCAAAGCAAGGGGGAATTTAGGGTCCACTTTTAAGCACATATCAAGATTTTCGAGAGCCTTAGCTTCTTCATCCGTAGCCATATAGAATTTTGCCAGAATAATATAAGTATCAAGGCGCTTTGGATGGCTCTTCTTTTCGTCGCGGAGAGCAAATTCCGCCACTTTAGGCTTATTGGCATCTAAAGCACATTTAACAATAGCTTCTAATGGCCGAGAGTTTGTTGGCGTCACTCTGCGCAGTCTCTTAAAATAATAAACAGCTTTCTCCAAATTTTTTAATTGAGCGTAGGCCCTTCCCATTAGCATTAATCCAGATTTGTCCTTTGAATTTTCCAACAAAGCAAGTCTAGAGTGCTCAATACAGCCCTTAAATTCACCAGTAGCGAGTAAAAGTTTTGCAAGTTTTTTCTGGCGCAAGCTATTTTTAGGGTTGATATCCAATTCTGACCGCAAACAATCAATCGCCGCAGCAGTATTATCAACACGCAAGTAGGCGTCAGTGAGGGTCGTATAGCTCTTTAAATAACTGGGACTATCTTCAATAGTCCTCTGTAAAAGCTTAATAGCTTCACCTTCCTCACCCTTGGCAGACAAAATCATTGCTTTGACTTGCCGTGCCTTAGCACTAGTCGGATCGATGGAGATTGCCTTTTCAACCTCTATCAGAGCTCTATCTAGGTGCTTACCAATTAAAAGTTTTTCTGCTTGCCTCGCATGCAGTAAGACCGGTTCAGGGTTAAAGTACTTTTTCAACATATTATGAGCTTTCTTTTCTAGCTCATCAGCCTGAAAAGGCTTAAGAAGATAGTCTTCAGCCCCCATTTCAACCACTTTTACAATATCATCTTTGCCCGCCTCACCAGTCACAATTACAAAAGGGATATCGGCATTCCGGTCCATATCGCGGGTATTCTTAAGTAGCTCGAACCCATCAAACTTGGGCATATAGAGATCACAGAAGACCAAATCGATTGGCAATGACTTAAGGATTCGCAAAGCATCCTTACCATTTGAGCAATCATAAATCTCCTCGATATCCATTTTTCTAAGAATTTTAGCAATGGATTTTCGCATTAGCTCATGATCATCAACCACAAGAACTCTAACTTTTTTGGGTTTGTATCCCAGCTCTGACAAAACCTCAACCTCCAGGCCTTCTTCTCGGAAATTACGAGAATAACTTTAAAAAGTGGCCTTCATAACAATCGGTTTATGCTGAGATAGCACCTAAACTTGACAAAACAAGAGAATTCAAAGACTAAGATAATTATTATCACAGTTTACCAAATCATAAGCAGGACATCCACCTAAGCAAGTACTCGACCTCGGACAACTTGAACAAGCATTATTTTTAGCAACCCTACTCGCAAAACCCTGCCTAAATAAATTCGCATTAGCAGAAGTCCAAACTTCTAGCAAACTTTGATTTTTAAGGGAACCTTGAGCTAGATGTGTTGTAAAAGTGCAAGGTGCTACCAAAAGATCAGCCATCACACCAAGGCTACCCCGCATAGCAGAACAACCCTCAATTGGCTCTGTTGCACTAAATCCGAAATCTTTTTCTAACAGGCCAATCCCTGGCGAAAAGCAACAGTCATAACCGACTCTTGTAAATTTTGACAGTCGACAAAACGCATCTTTGAGCGTGGAATAAAGCTCAGCTTGATCTGCATTTTTCAGCGGGGTATCAAAATCTTCCCCCCTACCCACTGGCTTATAAGCCAGAAATATCACACCATACAGTTCTGGGTAAGATTCGGCAAAATCGACTATATTGCCAATACAGTGCAGATTTTCGGCACTCACCACAACCTGCAAAACAGTAGGAATCTGATTGCCCAAAAGAGTTGAAAGGGACTTACGAAATCGTATAAAACCTGTACGACGTCTTTTAGAGAACTCCTCATCTGTCGCCTCAAGGCTTAAAGCTACAGCACCCGAATAGGCTTTTATAGCTTCTATCGATTTACGTTTAAAGTTGAGGCCCAATGTGGTTATATTTACCACTAAGCCCTTTCGATAGGCATCTTCTAAAATTTCTGTAAAATGTGGATGTAACAAAGGTTCTCCACCACCTACAGCTACCTGCATAACCCCAATATCGCGCATTTCAGTGAATAATTTCTTGATATTTTCTAACGGCATATGCTCCCCCTTAGGGTGGGAAGAAGCATAGCAGTGTGGGCAATCCATGAAACACTGATTGGTTATTTGTAAATCAACTAGGGTAGGAGCACTATACGCATGTACTTTTGATTTTACGGTACTAGAACTCAAGGGGACTTCTCGATAACTCATGTTTTTCAGGACGATAATCTGTTCCACTTCTTTTAAGAACTGCCACTTCATAGGACTTAGAATCATGCGGCCTCGGAGCCTATCCCTCACCGCAGCATAACCATCGTGGTCTAATTCGAGAAAACTTCCATCATGAGGAGCGAAAAGAATACCACCAAAATGTTCCTGCCGTAGGATAAGCGGGCGCATTAAACTATTTCCTTTATCGTCGTTTTTGCAACTCTTGTCAAAATCACCGAACGCCCTACAGCATAGATACACTTTGCGCTACTTCGACAAAGCAAACTACCACCGCCATCATCTGCCACGATATCCACCACAGTTTCGTAAAAAAAACCGTAACTCCGATGAGAGTTGACCATTCCTCTTAAACACTTATCTTGTGATAAGACTTTATCATCACTGATAATAATATCTTCCGGCCTTAATCTCGTCGGATGCTCTAACCTGTCAATATTGCCCAAGCACTCCAAATGGCGCGAATTGAGCAAATTATCTCGCCCCACAAAGCTGCGTAACCAACCATCATTTTTTTCATCATAAAGTTTTTGCGGTGTTCCATGGAAGCAAATAGAACCATTCCGAATAACAAGCACCTCACTGGCCAAAGAACAAGCTTCAAAATAATCATGCGTCACAAGCAAAAGGGAGCCACCACTTTGCCCTAAATGCTCTGACAACCGATCATAGAGATCATAACGCAAAGGTGTATCAAAATTATGAAAAGCTTCATCAAGCAACACTAGCTTTGGATTAGCTAACATAGCTCTAGCCAGAGCAACCCTCCCCTGCTCTCCGGCAGATAACTGATAAGGATACTTTTTAGCAAGATGACCAGCCGCAAATACTTCCAAACACTTTATGACATCTTGGTCAACTGGCGAACCTATAACACTCAAACCAACATTCGCACTCACTGTAAGGTGAGGAAGAAATACCGGTTCCTGCATTACAAAACCAAATCGCCGCTCTTTAGCTGGAATGATAATCTTGCCACCAATACTCAGAGAGCGACCAGCAAAGACGATGCTGCCCTTGCTAGGCTGCAACAAGCCAAGGATTAGCTCTAAAATACTGGTCTTGCCAGAACCACTAGAACCAAGTAGGGCAACTCTAGCGCCTGGCTCCACATTAAAACTGAGGTTCTCAAGAACCGGAACTCCGCCTCTATCAATAGATACATCGGCCAGCTGGAGACCCGCCATAAAAATCCTCCAGGATCAGGAATATACAAGAAATATTCTATCATCCAAAAAGGTCGGCCGTCACCTATGAGAAAGGATATGGCTCACCGGCAAGCATCTTAGTGAAAAGTTTGTTTAGAAATTTTCCTGATGGATCTAACTCATTTCTGACAGACACGAAACGCTCAGCATTCTCATATAAGGTAATAGGGTTACGGTAAAATAGCTTAGCCCAGTGCGGCCTACCATCCAGAGATCTAAAAATATCTTCGGCAGCTTTAAAAAAAGCTGGATAACCATTGCCAAAAGCTTTGTGGCTCTGAACAGCAATATAAACACTATCACGCCCAATCGTTGGCGTAAGCAAGTTCCCCTGATCCCCACGTATAAACCTGACTTCGGTGGGAAAACTTTGGTAGAAAGGCTCAGTACCCTTAGCAAATCGCTCTGCAGTCTCGGCTAAAGCCTGCAGCGCTTCACTCGCCTTATCAATAGGCAAGCAGTACTCCATTTCATAGAACTTCACAAAACGTTTTGAAGACATAACTTTGGCAGATCCCGCTACATAGCGCTCCGAACCAGCAAGCCTAGTTATTAATGCCATCACCTTACGAATCGATCGAGGCCGCATAGCTGAAGCTTCTAGCAGCGAGCCAAGAACCAAATTTTCCATAACTACATTGTTAAACCACTGCCCAAACCTATTTTTAGTCAAAGGTAAATCAGTTTTATTGCGCGTTATGATCTGACACTTTTTAGTGAACGGAAAATGAAAAAATTCATAATGGTCATTTTTCTGGTATGACTCAACGGAAAGAGCTTCGCTTAAGGAAACGACCTTTGATTTAAGCTCCAAATTATGAGCCGGCTCACAACGAAAAGTCACAGAATACACGACCCCAAGACCACCCAGAGCTAGTCTTGCAGCCTTAAGAAACTCTATTTCAACGCCATCATCATTTAGTGACAATAATGAGCCATCTGCTAGGACTAAATCCAGACCAGCTAAAACAGTACTATCCGAGAATGAACCCCATTGCATTCCAGTCCCGTGAGTACCTGTTGACACCAAACCTCCAACAGTTTGCTCATCTATATCACCTAGACTAGGTAAGCACAAATCTCGACTTTCTAGGGCCTGTGTTAACAAGGCAAGTTTACAACCACCTTCAACCTTTACCAGCTTTTGCTCCACATCCACCGACAAAACACGATTAAGATTATCTAGTGAAATAACAGTATCTGCCGTTTCAGTAAAAGCATTGAAACTATGAACACTGCCAATAACTCTGACTTTCTTAGAATTGGCCACCGCCAGCTGCAGTGCAGCTAAAGATCTAGGAAACTCGACGGATTTAGGTACATATGAGATATTACCGGCCCAATTTTCAACCCTGCCGGCACCTATATTCGAAGTACTCGCAACCATCGATTTTTCTTCTCCCCCAGCAGCTACAGTGATGGCACCAACACCAACCGCACCGCATTTTAAAAATTGACGACGATCCATATCCGTTCTGTCCATCCCAACCTCACGAGCTAATTTGAAGTCATATTAAGGTATTCCTTGCGGAAGCCTCAATAACTGTAAAAAATCGCTGTTTTTTGAATTTATACTCTTTGACATTACAGGCGTCTACACTAATCGGAGTCAACGAGTCGGCCTCAAGTTTTATAAAAAAATGCCGATAACTTTCTGTCAAGTAGTCTGCTTGGAGGGCAACTTATAAAATGAGCAGGACATACATTATCGTTCTTATTGGCTTATTCCTCCTACCCATGCCAAAAGTTAGTCATGGCGGCACCTGGGAGCTCCTCGAAAACATAGATGGAATTAGGGTGTTCAAAAGAGACGTGTCGGGAACCAACCTTGGTGCGTTTAAGGGTGAAGCTGTTATAAAAGCTCCTGTCGACAGAATTTTTAGCATTATTGCTGACCACAAAGTGCGCCACCAGTGGGTTGACCGCCTTATGAAGGTCTCTTTGCTAAAGAGATACAAGGACAAACCAGTCATTATTGAATACATCAAAATTAATATGCCATGGCCACTTGCGGACAGAGATTTTGTTAATATGTCTTCAGCTCACTTCAACTCAAAAACCGGTGTTATGAAGATAAAAAGTCGAGCCACTACCAAACTGGCCCCACCGGTAGGAGAAGGCGTGATTCGTGGTCGCACCATCGAAGCAAACATAGTCATCAAACCTCTTACAAAAAATACGACCTTCGTTAGCATGGATGTCCTAACAAGCTTAGAAGGAGTCGTTCCTAACTGGGTGGTAAACATAGCCCAAAGGGAATGGCCTTATAAAACTTTAAGCAAACTTAGACACACCGCAACCAATAAAAATTTCCCTATTCACCCAAGATATAATGACATCATCAAATACAGTCAAAAAGGACTCGAGGCCGAATGAACCTTGTCAAAGTATTCAAACTCCACCTAGGCATCTTTATCGTCACCAATCTGACCCTAGTGCTCATCAACCTGCATTATACACCCGACGTTATTTGGTTTTACTATCCGGCCCTAGGCTGGGGCAGCTGGGTGGGCGTTAGCTACCTGGGCCTAGTTCGTTGGCCGAAACGTAAAAAAGTAATGTGGGACCTAGAGTTTCATGTGGCAATATTTGTACCCATCATTGTCATGTTAATTCTCACAAATATCCAGTTTTCACCTAGTAATCCATGGGCTATTTACCCACTCGTTGGCTGGGGTGGAATCGTTTTTGTACATTATTGGGTCAGGCGTCCAGAGTCAGCAGAAGGCGACCACGAAAAAGAATAAAAATCCTCCCACGGATACAAAGCTTATCTCCCCCATAACAAGGGGCGACAAATAACCAAACATCAGTCCTTACGCAAAAAAGCGGATGTGTGCTTTTACCAACACACATCCGCCTTTAACGAAACTCAATTAATGACTATACAAGCCTGGAGTAATATTCCACTACGGAAGGCATATGCACAGGAAAGCATAACGATTCACGAGAAGGGGAACGCATGACCTTTGCCACCTTCTTCGCTGCATCCGTTTCAACCCAGTCCACAGGCATTGCCGGCTGCTGTAAGCAGGCCTCTATGCTTGCCATTTTCTGAGCTTTTTCGCTCAGGGTAAACTCCATACCAACCTTCACCTGGAAAGATGGAATATTGATACGCTTACCATCAACTTGGATATGCCCATGTGACACCAGCTGGCGGGCATGCGGAATAGAGTTGGCAAAACCAGCCCTGAAAATAGCATTATCCAACCGGCTTTCTAAAAGTATGATGAGGTTCTCACTAGCATCCCCTTTAAGGCGAAAGCTCTCCCTTACATAGCTACGGAACTGTTTTTCTAAAACACCGTAATTATAGCGAAGCTTTTGCTTTTCTTTAAGCTGGGAACCATAAAGGCTGTCCTTTTTTCTTCGTAGGCCGTGCATTCCAGGAGGATATGCGCGCCTCTCATCCCATTGTTTTCCACCGAGACCCGGTAGTTGAACCGCTAGGGCTCTCATTAACCTTCGTTTTGGTCCTCTGTATCTGGCCATTCTAAACTCCTTTAATTGTACGAACCTACCGCTGCTAGCAGCCAGTAGCGCATCTTCCTTAAGACGCTAGCCTTATTTAAGGGGCACAACATAGGATTGACACCGCGCCTTGTCAACAAAATCTTAAGAAAACATAGAGATACTCACATTTTTATAGCCATAAGCAGAAAGCCTGCAATCAATATATTATTGTTTTTTTGAGACCGGTCACTTAAAATTTTAAGATAAGGTTTTCACTGAAAGGTATCTCATGAAATGGCAGGGCCAAATAGTTCCTAATCACTGGCAGATCATGCTACCCCGTAAGATTTTGCAGAGCAAAGCCCCACCAGCATCCCGCCCAGATTGCTCAAAGTGCCCGATGGACGACATCGGCGATCCCAGAAATTACGCCCGTTGCTGCACCTTTTATCCAGAAATGCCGCAATTCACACTAACAGAAGCCTACCTGGAACGACCAGAGGATGATGTTTGGCAGTCCCTAGTCACCAGAAGGCTACTGCTACCAGAGGGGCTTATCCCCTCCCCTTACAGGCTCCAAAGAATCGGTTCCGGCCCGTGTGATTTCTTCCATCGCCAAACTGGCCAATGTGGTGTCTACTTGCAAAGAAACCCTATTTGCTCTGGGTGGTTTTGCCGCAGCAGTAGCGCCAACCAAGAGGCATACTGGAGTGCCATCAAGCATTATATTGGCCACTGCGAAACAGTAATAAGACAATGGCTGCTGGAAGAAATAGGCTTTGATTTAGAATCCTACGTTCAATGTTTCGACGAACTGGCAGCTCAGGTTACTAAGATCTCCGACCTGCAAACAGAGGGCTGGCGCCGCGACATTTATGAAACCCTGTGGCAAGGCTACATAGGTCACGAGTGGGAGTTGATGTGTCGTGCTTATGAGCATTACAAAGATAACATCCAAAACCTTGATAAGGTGCTAAAATCAAGAAAAATACGCTATTCAAAAAGCTTTACCACAGCCCTAAGAACAATGCTCGGCCCCCACTACCGAGGAGTAGAAATAGTCTCCTACGAAAACTACTTTGACCTCACTACAGCGATGAATAAAGCCCAAAAATGCCTAGAGCAAGAAAACGGCGCACTACAAGGTGAACCCAACTCCTTAGTCAACCGAGTTCTCCAAACATCTATATGAAGGCGAGCTAAATTGGGAATTTAGTCATTGATGAATACTGATAATCCATACCGGCAAATAAAGCCTAAAGAATAGCTTCACGGCGCATTAATCCTACCTAACAAGACCAAGCCCTAAAAGTGGTTAAGCTGAGAGTAACTCCAAACCGGCTATGCCGCTGACTTTTCTGATGCGACCTTTACCAGATGCCGGCGTTTTGCTCGCTGCCGACGACGCTGTCTTAGTAACATTCTGCTATGTTTATTTGCTTTGCTCTTTCTTTTCATCCGCCACCTCAACTTAGTATAGATACTCACTGAACATAAACCAACTATCGGTAGATCAAACAAATAATGAAGTACTCTTTTTAGATATTTAGCACCTCTCAAGGCCAAAATTCCTGGCTCTAGACTTTCATAACCCAAGGACAGACGAAATCAACAAAGCCACAAATACTAACAAAACCTGAATAGTTATAAGAACTAAATTCAAAGTTCACGCCACCAGCAAGCCATATTAGCGCAAAAGTAAATCACTGGAGACCTATTTGACGTCATGAGCAAATCAACTAAGGGGACAGATAGCAAGCGACCAAAACTAAACAAACTAAATAATTTTATATTAATCCAGGCCGGCTGCGCTGCGCTTCAACCCATCCCTATATCTTTGGGCAAAAATAAAATCACTACTGCCAATGCGACCAAGATCTGAGCCGCCGAGCCAAGGCTACGGTCCGTAGTTTAAAATCGAAAAGTCGACTAGCCCATTCGTAAACCACACGGAAAACAGTCGCTTATTAAAGCTCTCACTCAAATCTTGACCCACGGATATGCTCAATATCATCCTCATTTATTTCATTATTATTACCCGTGACCGAGCCAGCAACCAAACCAATTGCACCCATCTCAAAAGGCAACATAACACAGTGACCATCAGCACCAACTGAGTCAATAAACGGATTGCGACCCAAGAAAATATCCCCCCATATCTTTGCGTGACAATCCTTCAACTGAATTGAAAATGGGTTATGTCCCGCCCTTTCCACGGCAACAAAAAAAGACTTATCTAGGTTGTTTTTCTGCTGATCATAACTATAAATAGCTTGATGTATAGGAGTGTTTGGATCATCGACGCCTTCAAAATAATATGTGGGCACATTAACAAATTGCATATCAGCTACATCAAAAGTTCGATCTCTAGCAATACCCGCACAAGTACCTGGAACCTGCTCAAGAGTTGTGCCTACATCCAAAAATTTAGTTATCGGCTCTAACTTGAATCTCCCAGAACGAAACATCAAAACCTGCTCATTCAGATCAAAAACCTCACGACAGCCCACCTGGTCATACACACGCTGTTTACCTGGATCAGCCGGCGATGATTCCCCTGAAATTAAACTCTGGATTACAGTTCTAACTTTTAAAACTTGGTCACTACTATACAGTTCTGGCTGGGCAATAACGGTCAAGATCTCATGGACATTTTCTCCACCAAGACTTAAAAGAAACTTAATAACTGAGCCCCACTCTACATTTGATAAACCAAAAGGAAGCACATCATTGCTATAGGCTGCCTCCAGACCATCTATAAGCCGGAGCTTCTTGTTCCACTGATTTTGAAAAGCTTCGTCATACTCCTCACCTTCCAACGCCCTACCCAATACACCTTCAAGGACAATTGCCGATGGTCGCCGAATATCGGGGTTACGCTGATAATATGCCGACATTTGTGAGCTAACGACTGTACCGTAAGATATCCCGTAAATCGCAAATTTGGGAGGAGCGAGCCGCTCCAACAAGCTCACTAAGTCTCTAGCATGTTGCGTCGTAGCTAAAAGATCATCAGGTAAAGCACTTTTATCGTAGAAGTTACACCCCAACCCCCGAGGATCGATTAGTAAGTGGTTAAAACTGTCAAAAGCATATTCATTGCTGCGATATTTTTCCTGCGAAGCTGCACTGATACCATCCTGACCAGGCCCTCCCGGAATATGGAGAATTAATGGCTGGCCAATTCGATTATTAATGAGTTGATAAGTATATGTGAAGCTCCCAGCACTCGGATCATTGTGATCCAAAGGCATACTCATCTTGCCATATCCGCAGTCTGACTTTGGTTTTGTCGTCAGAATCTCCTCAAACAGCTCAGGGCTGCTGCGCGGCCCCTCTAACTGCTTACGCAACTCTTCTATTGGGTCAGAGCAGGCGACACTCAAAAACACAAAGGCTAAAAAAAGAGCAGTGCGAATATTTGCAGGCATGAAGAATCTCCACAGAAATATGGGAAGCAAGGGAATAATTAAGGCAGGGACTGGGCAAAGCCCGGCTAAACTTCTTATAGTTTATGATAGCCGAATCATCAAGCTTAAAGTTATTTCCCTCACTATTTCAATGAATTAAAATTCTTGATCAAAAACACCCTATTGACAATGAAAGAGACTCTCAACAGCCTGCAGAACCATGAAAACTTCGCTATAAAGCCTCAGTGGAGCCACAAGATACTCAGAATTGCTATAGCGAATATCTAAAATGCTGCTAGAATCTGGAGCAACCGTACCAAATATTCTTTTCTAGACAGGACCCATCATGGAATCATGGCTTTACTCTATTATCCTAGGAATTGTCCAAGGCATTGCTGAGTTTTTACCCATATCATCATCAGCTCACCTCGTTATAGCCAGCTCTTTGTTACAAGATGGTACCCCCCTCAGCCTTTCCCAAAACATCGGCCTACACATCGGAACCTTACTCTCTGTACTAATTTTCTTTAGAAAAGATTGGCTTGGAATCCTTTCTGGAGTTGTAGCAAGACTGCGAGGCACGCCTAACTTTGAAGCTGATAAATTACTACCAGCACTTTTAGTAGGTTCGATTCCTGCAGGTATCATCGGTATCACCTTACAAGATAAAATCGAAGAATACCTGCATCACCCTCTATCAGTCGTCGCTCCCTTAGGCATCGTCGGCTGGGCAATGTGGGCTGGCGATAAGAAATTCCCGACAGGAAAGAGTCTCGCATCCATCAATCTCAAGCAAGCTTTTATTATTGGTATTTGCCAAGCAATGGCATTGATTCCGGGAGTCTCAAGGAGCGGCTCAACTATATTAGGCGGACGAATCTTTGGTTTCAACCGCGAAGACGCAGCCAAGTTCTCATTTCTACTTGGTACTCCAGCCATGGCTGGCGCCGCACTATTAAACTTACCCGATCTGCTCAAGAGCCTCGGGCAAGGAGAGTTTTATATAGGCTGCCTCACAGCCACTGTGGTCGGCTGTCTCAGCATCAAATTCCTACTAACTTTTCTCAGAACCAATGGCTTCTTTGCCTTCTTCGTCTATAGAGTGATCGTTGCGCTACTGGTAATCACACTATTTTGGCCTAAAACTTGATGTAGGATCTTCCCAAAAGACATACATACTTTTACTCATCAAGCCAGTAGATCAAGTCCATCCCCCCAACTCTATAAGCACTGATCTAGCCTAAAATAGATTTTTTTTTTGCCAGCATTGATCTCTGGTTGAAATATTAAGATTTTAAAGACACACTGCTCATTCTACAAAAGTCGTATTTCACTATAAATAGAGGTCTTTATGAGATTGAGACGATTTTACTGCCTACTTACATGGGTAGCCCTCACCATCCCTGCATCCTCGATACTCGCTGCCAGCAAATATCAGGCTGGCGAAGCGAAGTCGAATAAGTACTGGTGGCCAGACCAAGTAGATCTGCAACCATTGCGCACCCAATCACCGAGCTCCAGTCCTTTGTCAAAAGATTTCAACTATGGAAAAGAGTTTGCGAAACTAGACCTCAAGAGAGTCAAAGACGATATCAAAAAAGTGATAACAACATCACAGCCTTGGTGGCCAGCTGACTGGGGCAGCTATGGGCCACTTTTCATAAGAATGGCATGGCATGCAGCAGGCACTTATCGAGTAACTGATGGCCGCGGCGGTGCTGCTGGAGGACAATTGAGGTTCGAGCCCTTGAACAGCTGGCCTGACAACACCAACCTAGATAAAGCTCGTAGGCTATTATGGCCCGTAAAGAAAAAGTATGGCCGAAAACTTTCTTGGGCCGACTTGATGGTTCTAACAGGCAATGTATCCCTAGAAACCATGGGGTTCAAAACCATGGGCTTTGCAGGCGGAAGAAGCGATGACTGGGAAGCTGACCTGGTATACTGGGGACCTGAGAGTAAATGGCTCGCTTCTAAACGCCATGGAAAAAAGAGGAAACTCAAAGGCCCCTTAGCAGCCAGCCGAATGGGATTAATCTACGTAAATCCAGAAGGGCCGAATGGCAACGCCGACCCATTATCTGCCGCTCGCGATATCCGGGAGACCTTCGGCAGAATGGCAATGAATGATGAAGAAACCGTAGCACTGATTGCTGGAGGTCACTCTTTCGGTAAGACTCACGGAGCTCATAAAGCAAAAAAGTGTGTTGGCAAAGAGCCGGCTGGAGCGTCCACGGAGCAACAAGGGTTCGGCTGGAAAAATAAGTGTGGCACAGGCAAAGGCGCAGATACAGTGACCAGCGGACTAGAGGGTGCATGGACCACGACCCCTACACGCTGGTCTATGCAATTTCTAACCAACCTCTTTGCCTTCGAATGGAAAAAAGCTAAAAGCCCTGGGGGAGCGACCCAATGGATTCCAAAGAGTAAAAGTGCGCAGAAAATTGTTCCTGATGCCCACATTAAGGGTAAGAAAAACCCTGTGGTTATGCTTACCACCGACCTTTCATTACGCTTTGACCCCCAATACAAAAAAATATCGAAGCGCTTTCTAAAAAATCCAAAAGAGTTTGAAAAAGCCTTTGCAAAAGCCTGGTTCAAATTAACTCATCGTGATATGGGCCCGCGCTCTCGCTACATCGGCAGCGAAGTCCCAAAAGAAGCGTTACTTTGGCAAGACCCAGTTCCAAAAGCCTCCTATGAAAAGCTAGATGCGGATGACATAGCAAGCCTGAAGCAAAAAATTGATGCACTCGGCTTTACAGTCCCAGAACTCGTGCGCACTGCTTGGGCAGCAGCTTCCAGTTTCCGCAGCACAGATATGCGGGGAGGCGCTAACGGTGCACGTATTAGGCTCAAACCTCAAATCGACTGGAAAATCAACGATAAAAAAGAGCTGAATAAAGTTATTGGTAAGCTAGAAGGATTGAAGAACAAGTTCAATACCGACAACTCAGCCACCAAAGTCTCGATAGCCGATTTAATAGTATTAGCTGGCAACTTAGGTATTGAAAAAGCATTAAAGGCAGCTAAATTTTCTCAACCAGTGTCTTTTTTTCCAGGAAGAACCGATGCCAGTCAAGAGCAGACAGATATAAAATCTATCGGCCATCTCGAACCCCAAGCTGATGGTTTTAGAAACTATTTCAGCGGTAATTCCAACTTATCACCCACACAAATGCTAGTCGATAAGGCAGTTATGTTAGGGCTAACTGTTCCTGAGATGACCGTATTAGTCGGTGGTATGCGGACTTTAAATGCTAATGCCAATGGGTCAAAGCATGGGGTATTAACTGACCGCCCCGGAGAGCTCAGCACCGACTTCTTTGCAAACTTACTTGATATGTCCGTTGAATGGAAAAAGGCAAAGGGAAAACCTGGTATCTACGAAGGCTTTGATAGAAAAACTAAAAAGCTCAAATGGACAGCAACACCTGTCGATCTGGTCTTCGGCTCACACTCCGAGCTGAGATCTATAGCCGAATTTTATGCTGCAGATGACGGTAAAGAAAAGTTTGCTAAAGACTTCGTTAAAGCTTGGAGCAAAGTCATGAACAACGACCGTTTTTAAAAGCAAATGGCTGTCGTCTTATTGACGACAGCCTTTTGCCACAGCCACTATTAAAAGATCAGATCGCCTCAAGGAGCTCTACCGCACCGGTAACAATGATCGCCTCTTGCTCTATACGAGTTATCGTCGCCGGGTTGTCCCGATTTTGCGGCCCGTACCATCCCATCTGAGCGTGATTACCACCTTGAATATCCACAATGCGAGCAGATGCCGGTAGCAAGTAACGCCTAGCCTCAACCTCCGCACTACTCGTCAAGCCATCGCACGTTCCACGGTATGAATGTACGACAAGGTCGGTATTTGAAAGATCCTTACCAAAGGAATAGGCCGATAAAAGCAATAACCCCTTTATGGAAGCCCGCCTCTCATATCGAGAGTAAACATAGCTTGCCGCAACAACACCGCCGATCGAATGACCGGCAATCGCAAAACTACTAAAACGATCCCCATATTTCTCAAATACAGCATCGGCCCGATTCGGTGATAACATAGCGAAACCCAGGCGCACCTTAACAATAAAAGCACCATAACCGGCCCTAGCTAGCGCTTTGGCAAAACGGGCATAGGACAATGACGGGACAAATGCTCCAGGATAGAAGATCAGAGCTTTATCAGCCCCGTCGACCCTTGGCAAAAAAGAGTAAAATCTATCCTCTTCTGTAAAAACAACCAATTCGTCTGAGCTAGCAGCTGCTAAAGCCTCTGGCATCGGCGACGCTGCGAACCCTTCAGTAGCTGCGAAGTTGGATAATAATAGGCCAATGAAAAACATGGCTACCCAGGAAACTCTAATCAATCTCATTTTCTCCTCCAGGTTATAGAATTCCTAACACACCTAAGGCCAGCCAAAATAACTACGCCAACAATTGAGCCGAAAAGCCTTTAAAAGACAATCTCGAAACTACTCGGGACGACATCAGCCAAAGGACTACATAAAAACAAAAGCTATCCATTGGTTAACACAAACCAAGTGCACACTATACCTATAAATGCCCCCCTGATGGTGCCAAAAAAATTACCCAAAATATTTTTTATTGATATTTTAGTAACTTATAAATCTTCCCCACCACCCTGGCACAGAAGTTATATTAAACAAAACCTAAACGACCCAACAATGGCTTTGGGTTTAGATAAAGCTTATTGGTCAGCTACTAGCATGGAACCCAGCACAAGGGTAAGACCCTAAAAATCACAAAATATTGATATTAGCTATTAGACAGGTACCATCTTGCAAGTTCCAAAAACGACATGGATTGCAGGTGCACGCCAATCAAAACCAAGAAAGGGCACCTCTCATTTGCTGGGCAGGAGCATCGCTAGTGTCCCCTTCACATTTCTGCGCAGTGAGCAGGTTTATTGCAGCAGATTTTCCCAAGGATAAGTAGATTAGGCGTGGTGTCGGGCTTACTGATGCCTAACGACAATAAAACTTTTTGGGCTAGTAAATAATCGTGTAAAGTATATAATTCCTATGCAGTTTTTGCCCTCGAATAGGATATTCATAAGCGACACACATGCTTTATTTTCGAATTTTATCTATGGCGGCCACCGCAGCTTGGTTGATTCTAAGCTTGGCGCAACTATTAGAGCTGCCAGAGTGGGGTTTAAGGACGCCCAAGTGGGATGAAGCTGCCCATATTATGGATGCAATCTATTTTGCTGAAGCATTCAAATCATTTAGCCTTGGCGACCTCTTTAATCAGCTGAACCATAGCGGCTACTGGCCACCTTTAATTCCACTGACCTTATCACCTTCAGCTCTATTGTTTGGCTATAGCTATCTAACTCTGAGAACGACTACGTTCTTCCTAGCCGCAGTTTGCGTAGCTGCTACATTCTGGGCAGCATCTCCCCTAAAGACCAATAGATCAAACTGGGTAACGCCATTAATCTCATGCGGGTTGCTTGTACTAGCACCACCATTTTGGGAGCTGTCCATAACCGTACTCAACGAAGTCCCTACCTTAGTCACAGTGATGCTATCTCTTGGGTTCTATTTAAGGTATCTCGAGACCGAAGACTCTAAGTATATTAAATGGGCATTTATCTCATTAAGCTTAGCCTTTTTCTCAAAATACAATGCTGCCATACTCATTGGTGTCCCGATGATATGCCATCTGGTAGCTGAGAAGAAGAAGGTCTGGGTGTTCACTTTGCGCATGGTCCATAAACTCCTCAAAAAACTGACTCAGGTCAAACCCTTATTAATATTCCTAATATTCTACTTTACGGCAGCAGGCATAATATTATGGCTAGGCGGCATTAATACAACATTATGGGGTCAGAAGATTCTTTTCACCAAGCTCATTGGTAACTCAATCTACTTGCCTATTTTTCTCAGTGTCATGTACCTTCTAATGAAAAAGCAACATATATTAACAGAGACCTGGCAAGATTTATCTACCGGCCCACGAGAAATTCGCTACCTCACCTACTGTTTCGCAATACCGGTATGCACCTGGCTAGCTGTACCCCAATTTTTCAAAACTTTTCTCCTCTTTATTTTTAATGAGTCGACAAGAAAGCAACCCCTCTTTAGCTTTGAGACCTTAAGTTTTTATCCAAAGCTTATCTTCTCAGAATTCTCCATACACCCACTCATCGGTTGGATCCTTATTGCTCTATTTTCACTTCAACTGCTTACGACTAATAAGGGCATGAAGTCACGCTTCATGCTATTGGCAACAGGATTTAACTTTTTTGCTATCACCATCCACCCTAACCATGGCAACAGATACTTTTTCTTTACTTACGGGCTGCTTTGCGTTGGTGCCGGGCTAGGTTTTAATGCTTTGCTGCATCGCATTAATTTACAAAACAGATACCTCTGGCTACACATATTGTTGGCAAGTGCTGTTACGATATTCACCGCCTCTAATATACCTAGCACAGCAGCATTTAGAAAAATCCTTATAAAAAGCACAAGTGAGCAACGCTACAGAGAACTAGCAATTGCCCTATGCTCGGGAATCAGCAAGAAAGAACATAACGCCGCAGTCGGTCTTAATAATCAACTGAGCCCAAGCCTAATTGCATGGGAGTGTATGCAACAAAACCCTAATGTAAAACGCACTCAACTACCCAGTAGTTTTGTCCATCTCGGTTTTTACGGTTACAAGAGCGCAAACGATATAATCAAAAGCCGAAAAATAGATCAGTATTTTGTTTTAGTGCCACAGGGCAGCAGCGTTATAGATAGTATCATAGACCCAAATCTAACTAAAGAAATGTGGTCACTGCTACCAGAATCAAAAGACTATTTGCGCCTCGAAGCATTATTTGATGCTCCAGACTGGTTTAGATTAGATCATTATATTCGCCATGAACAAAATACAGCGAATCGACATAACTAGAAAAAATGAAAAATAGGAAGAGCTCTTGATCAAAACCGCTATACTCATTTCTCCTGAATGTAAAGCAGCATACTTTGCAGACTACAAGGACGTGGCAAAAGCAGAGTTAGAATTCACACTACCTCATCTGAAAGCCAGCATAGTTGACATCGGACCGCTATCTTTTCTGCATGTCAATGCAACAGAAGCCGATATACCCAGCATTATGCGCTTATCCCTAACGCAAGGAATCTTTGAAGTTACACCCGGTGACTCAATAACACCTAAAGCATACAAAGCGGATTTCTATCACCATAACGACCTTGTATTCGGCTCCAAGTTTCGCGGCAAAACAAATGAGCGCCTCACACAAATGCTTATCAATATATCGCTAGCCGCTTTGGGCAGGAAAGAAGCTAAGCTTCTCGACCCCATGTGTGGCCGGGCAACGACTCTTTTCTGGGCTTTACGCTACGGCCTAAAAGCAAAAGGCATTGAAAAAGACCCAAAAGCTCTCCAAGATATCATGCAAATAGGTAAGAAGTGGACTACCGTTCACGGCGAAAAGCTATCTTTCAAAGAAGGCTTTCAGACAAAGAAAAACAAGTCTCATGATGGAAAGTTCTTAGAAATAAAATCTCCCTATACAACAATGAAAGTAGTTATTGGCGATTCTAGCAACAGCCCCGAACTTCTTAATTTTGAAACTTTCGATATCATTCTAGCAGATATACCTTACGGGATCGAACACCGACTTGGAAAACACAAAAGTTCTCTCAAAGCCCCGCTAAGTGCCTGTATTCCAAAATGGGAAAAAGTCCTCAAAAAAGATGGCGTGCTAACTATAGCGTTCAACAGTTATACACAGAAAAAAAATGAATTGGATATACTACTAAAAAAATGTGGGCTAAAACCTTTAAATTTTTCCGCTGGCCACAGGATGAGCGAGTCCATTCTGCGCGAAGTGCGTATATACAAAAGAAGCCTTTAACTCCTCGCCTAGAAGGCGGCCATAACAAAGAAATCAAATAGTAAAAATAACCGCCCCAGATTATAAGAGCCACCCACCAAAACAGCAATAACCCTTGTGACCGCAAGCTACACCACAATGCCTTTGTCATATTTATCGACATCACTGTTAATAAATTCGCCATTGAGTCATATATGTTTTTTGCAAGGAAAAAAATCTAATCAAGATTAGAGGGTTACATAGAAAAAAATCATATTCTGCATTGGTACAGAGTTTGCAATGTCAAAGTTGACCGAAAAACATAGAGAGCAGGTGAAACAAATGTTAAAGGATATGAAAACTGAACCTAATACGATCCGTGAACGCCTAATAAAGATTGGCGAAAAGATGGGTTTAAATCAGGCAGGGCTTGCCAGAGAATTCAACGTAACGCCAGCAGCAGTCAGCCTCTGGATTTCCGGAGATCGCTCCTTACCTGGACCAATGTTTCGTATGCTAGACCTCTATGAAAGCCACCTGAATATTGAAGAAACTCCGGCTACCTGCATTGCTAAACCAAATATCTATCTAGATGGTGTTACAATCTCTTCTATTCCTAACCAGCCGATTATTCAGTCGGCCCGAAATGCACTAGAAAAGCCTCCCGAGAGACTCTTACCTAAGGTTGTAGAAACCCTAGGCTATCATTTCAATAAGTCAAGCTATGATGCTAAAAGCTGGCAAGAAGTGGAAAAACAACTTTCGAAGTCTTTCGTGTTTTATCAGCGACTACTGCCTTCTATTAGCAAAACTCCAATCAGCGTAGGTTTAAATAGTCAAGTACACCTTGGCACAACCTGCGACGATATAAGTGTCGCCTTAAAGATAAACCTATACAATGAGCAGGAAAAGACGTTACCAAATATTTTTAAACAATTTAAAAATGGCGATGAACTACAAAAAGAAATTGAAAATCGAATAAGTGCAGGAACAGATCTGACACTCGAAGAAAAAAACCTGAAGAAATTTCAGGGTTGCCCCCAAAATGTTACAGGTATTAAAGTCCCAAAACTATATCCGGAACTATCTGACTCGCGAATACTATGTATGGAGGCCGTTGAGGGTGAGTCTTTCACATCCTTTGCCTCCCGATCACTGCAAACCACCAAAGATCATATTGGTGGCCTGCTATACTACACAATTTTCAGAACCCTATTCAAGCATGGCATCAGCAGCACGACGTTTCTACCTGATAATATTCTAGTCAACGGTAATGAACTAGTACTATTAGATTTTAAGTTCCTAGCAGATATGGACCCAGAATTTTTGAACTCCGTTATAGCTATCATGAAAGCCTCACAAAATATGGATTTTGCTATAATTGACCATGAAATCAAAAAAATGGGATTTGAAATCCAAGAAAACGACTACCTACAATTCAGACAACTAATCCTAGAAATCATTCAAGCGCTGTGGCCAAAAAATGGCCGGACTTTCATTAAGAAACATATCAAAAACCTGGTTAAAAAAATAAATAGTTTCTCTACAGAAAAGCCGATCAAGGCACCAAAGGAGGCTCTAAAAATGATAGCCCCGATCATTGGTGTGTTCAGCCTCATTGGTAATCTAGAAGCCACAGCCAATTGGGAAAACATCATCAACCAAGCCATCGAGGGCATCGATTACGCACCTGGTGAGGCATTCCTAGAATTGCCATAAGTAGTACTCCTTTTTGGCGACTCATGCGCAGACTTCAGGCTTTACAGTCGTAACCTGCTGCATGAGCAGCTTCATTTTCCCGCACATGCAAAACCTTCCAAAAAGGGGAGGTTTTTTTCTTTAAAACACCACGATGCTTGCTAAATATTGGAGTTAACATACATACAGAAGCTATCGAGGCCGTGCTAATTTCTGAAACTTTATCTGAGCTAATCTTTAGAAGAGCCTTAAGTGCATCAGATTTAAACCAGGATCTAAATCACCGTGTCACCAAAAAATTTAAAAACATTGGTGTTTTGCTAACGGCATTGAAACACACTCAGAAATAAACTGGTTTGAGCTCTGTTTAGACCGTCTAGAAAAGTATTTTTCATTTGCTTTACTAAAAGACGATTGCTCATAGCCATAACCCTGCAGATTAGTTGGTTCCCAATGAAACGCCGAAATCTCTTTTTGCTTCGTATTTTGATAATTTGACCTCATTCTACGCAAACTCAAATGCGTCGCAATGTCGGAAAAAATCCTATTAAAGCTGGTATTTATCTGCAACCTTTCCCGGCCATCAACCATATTATACCAGCCACCATCACTGGCCAAAGAAAAATGTGTATCAGAATGTTCGACAACGGCCTTTAGAAGAACATCAGTGACCGGAGGCCTAAACTTTGTATACTCTAACCTTTTCTTTCTGACCTTACCAGCCAACTCCATAAACTCATAACTAGCCAAGTATTCTCCTACAGAATCCTCCTGCTCTAAAGTCCAACGCCCCCAGAGGTCTGGTTGCGACATAACAAAATCCATCGACTTAAAGAAATGTCGTATAACATCTCGGCTCGCATGACTTTGATCGCTCGTAAACCCAAGCTGAATAACACTACAATTCGAACGAACCTTAACAGCAAATGGCTTGGTTAATTCCGACAAAAGCTGCTGACTAAAATCTCCAGAGGCTTCCACTCCAATCAACTTTGTTAGCAACTGATAATCCCAACCACCATGCTCGCCAGGTAATTTTTCTGCTAAACTCCATTCCAACACACCTTTATAGCCATATTTTGAAGACTCCTGGTATGCACTTGACATCGAAAGTTCCTTACTAACTGTTGCTTGAGGGTCTACAAGCGAGCGGCTTTGGAGCTCGAAACTATACCGATAAGACTGGCCTGGAGCAAAACGACAAGTCAGTAAAGACTGACCAAAGTTCATAAAGAATCCAAGACAGACAGCGAATAAAAACACGCACAATATCAGCAAACCCTTTTTCATATATAACTGACTCCTAGAAGGCTCGGTTGTTTATACATAATGTATCTTTGATTAGGCTGTTACTATACTTCTTTAAGTAAGTATAGACAATCGTATATAACGGTAGGCACACCATTTGCTTTAAAAGCACACACAACAAGAAAAGCGGCTAACTTAGCTGTCAAATCTTAATAATTGGAACTCTTTGGAATTTCAAAAAAAGCAGAAAAGCCTAGACCTTAGCATATCAGCAGATAATCAACCTAATGCCAAGGTCCGGCAGCAGCGAGATTAAGCAGCTTTTTGCTCAGGAGCCGCATTAGAATTCTCTTGAGGAAGGTGGTATTCTGCACTTCCAAAAGCTAGAATTGGTAAAAAGATCATCGGTAAGAACAGCAGTCCTAAAAGAAAGCCCGTGCCCTTACCGAAATTTTTAGTAATCCCAGCGATCATAATAATTGGCACAATAAAGTTAGCAACAGGAACAAGCATCAAAAGAAACCACCAACCCGGCTTACCTGCCATCTTTAACATGACAATAATGTTATAAATCGGCACCAAGCAACTCCACCCGGGATGGCCAGCCTTAGTGAATAATTTCCA
>Ga0099800_1094_pt1 | contig 24878 bp, 20 predicted proteins | sample Uncmet6_SortRC_1_FD_89868 | JGI IMG/M metagenome (GOLD analysis project Ga0099800, IMG submission 89868) | Marine eukaryotic communities from CALCOFI LINE 67, Pacific Ocean - CN11_C50_N6_SortRC_1 | ecosystem: Environmental > Aquatic > Marine > Oceanic | place: Pacific Ocean: Monterey Bay... | reverse complement strand
TGGCCGCGCTCCTGGTGCTGATGACAATGCAAGTGGCACTGCTACCAACTTGGAGATCTTTAGAATCATAATGGAGGAATATTTGGTATTTGAGCGGACTATTGAAATCCATGGTTATGCCGCAGAGGAATTGGGGCTCGTTGGCAGTCAGAGTATTGCCAAGGCCTACCGGCAGGCGCAAAAAAAGGTGGTTTCTATGTTGCAAGTTGACATGAACCTTTTTCGATCGGGTGATGTTGATGCAATTTGGCTAATATCCAATGGGACCGATGTGGATTTGAACCGCGATTTAGTGCAATTTGGAAAAGCCTACATGGCTCTGCCTATCAAGAGCGGGGTTTTGACTAGTGGTTCCAGTGATCATGCGGCTTGGAGTCGGCAGGGTTATGCTGTCGCATTTCCTTTTGAGAACCCACGGCGAATGAATCGTAAAATCCATACATCGCAAGATACGATCGCAAATTCAGGTGCTTTCTCTCAGGCCGCATTATTTGTTAAACTTGGCCTCGCATACCTAGGGCATTATGGAGGGCTGCGCTGATGTTTGCGGCGAAGGGGCCGCTATGGCAATTTCAACGCACTTGATTTCGACAGGCCTTAGTCGGCTTCCCAAGGCACTCGTTGGCGGTGCGCTGCAGGGTAGCATTATGGTTCCTGTTGCCGTTGCCTTGATACAACACCCTACTTATGGAAATATTCTCTTTGATACAGGTTACTCCGAAACTTTTTATACAGTCACTAAGGCTTTTCCAGAAAAACTGATTAATATCTTGAGTGCTACTCAGTTAGCGGCCACTGGAAGTGCCGCTGACCAGCTCCCGGGATTTGGTTTGGCGCCAGATGAGATCGATTATATTGTGCTATCTCACTTTCACTACGATCATGTTGCGGGCATTTCTGACTTTCCAAAAGCTCGATTTATTTTCCTGGCAGAGGCATATAATCATTTTGCTTCGATTGGTTATATGCGGAGGTTGAGTAGCGGCTTTATACAGGAATTAATACCTGGTGATTTTTTTGAAAGATCGCTGGTGATCGATGAAACCCGAAAGATTAATAGCCCTTTTGCAATTTTTCCAGAGGCTTACCCTGTATTTGAGGACGGTAGTATCATAGCCATACCTCTGCCAGGTCATGCACCTGGGCATATAGGTTTGTATTTCGATGTTCCTGCCGGGGCAGAGTTCTTTGTTGGCGATGCTTGTTGAGTCGAGAGGCAGTTTAAGATGATACTGAAACCCAGCTTTCTAGCTAAGGTAGGCTTTTACGATAGTGGCCAGTATGAACAAACGTTCGTTAAACTCCACGACCTATCGCAGCTTGAGCCTCGCTTAAAGGTTATACCATGCCATTGCTCAGCGTCTCACGCTTGTTATCATGCCGCCATCCACCTCTGATATGCGGAACACATTGTTTCACTCTAGCTAAATATGAAATGGTAGGCTGCTGATTGGAATTGCCTTGTCTAGCTTCTAGGTTCGTTGCGCAATGGAGGTAGGGAACCTTTTATTTGTTTATTATATAAAAAGTGATCGTTAACCTCTAAGTCAATTGGTTGAAAGGATCTAGTCTATCTTTGGATCCAGAGAAGTTGGTTTGAATTAAGTATGTCTCTTTTTTTGTCTTTTTTTTACTTATTGCCGTTTAGGGGTTTCGCTATTGGTAGTATTCTGTTAATAAACACCCATGGTGGTTTGCCTTGCGGACCTTAGTAGTTCGTTTTTTATATGATCTAGATAGAAGAGATGGAAATGAGTAAGAAATTGTTTGTAGGTGGTCTTAGTTGGAATACGGATGATGAGGGTCTTCGTCAAGCTTTCGAACGTTTTGGTTCGGTAAGCGAGGCAAGGGTTATCACAGATCGCGAGACTGGAAGGTCGAGGGGATTTGGTTTCGTCACCCTTGATGACACAGAAGCGGCGATGTCGGCGATTACGGCCATGGATGGTACTGATCTAGATGGTCGCACCATTAAGGTTAATGAAGCCCAAGACAAGCCTCGTGGCGGCGGCGGTGGTCGCGGCGGCGGCGGTGGTCGTTACTAGTCCGTATTTTAAAAATAAGTCTTTTAACGATGCTCTAAACGGCATCGTTTTTTTTATCTTGTTCTATGAGTTCATTTTTTTGGTATCTGGCATTGCAGGTAGTGGTTGTTACGGGTTCATAGTGTACGCCCCTTTTTCTGAGTAAACCAAGCTATTTAAGACTTTTTCGAATCTTTGCGTGTTTGTGCGAGGTTTCTTAAGCATCAGTTGGCATAAAACCATTTGTGGAGCGGTGCTGCTGCTTTTACTGTATAGCTGTAGAGCATATTTCGAAAAGTCTCTGATTAAGACGTCAAAGATTTGATCGATCAAGTCATCGTCAAGTTTTTCTAGTTTCCAGCTTTCTAGTATCAGCTGCCCGTAAGCAACTAGAGTAAAAAGTTCTCCGATAATCAGTAGGAAGTCGATGTCCTTAATCTGCTTTTTGTTTGGACGGGCGACTGCCAGCATTGTTTTGAAGACCCTGATCTGCTGCTTAAATACTTTGACATTTGGCAGGTTGCACTGCTTGTAGGCCAGCATATAGTCATGAAACTGTATCTTGCTGAGCCCTTTGGTTGGCCCCTGGTTAAACAGGAAGTCATCATTAGTGGCATCTTCTCGAATGGGTATATCAGGGAATGCTCCAGGCTTGAAAAAATAGTTAGCCATGAATTTTACTATTAGAGCCATATTGACATGTACGGTCCCTTCTAGTTTTGGCAGGGCCCTGATATCTAGGACGGCATTTTCGAAGTATATGTCTTTTTCGAAGCCTTTGGCAGCTATGACGTCCCAGAGTAGATTGACGACCTCTTCTCCTTGGGTGGTTACTTTCATCTTCACCATTGGATTGTATAGCAGGTAGCGTCTGTCCTTAGTGGTTGCTGAGCGCATATAGTCGCGAGCTCGGCGTGCGAAAATACGCATGGCTGCTAGCCTTGTGTAGCTATCGAGAAATAGCTGCTTAATATGAACAAAGTCGGTAACATAGCTCCCAAACAACCTTCGATTGGATGCGTGGTTGATGGCCTCGTAAAAGCAGTGGGTTGCTATTCCGATTGATGCCAAGCCAAGGTTAAATTTCATGATGTTAATCGTGTTCAATGATGAGTCCCAGGCTCTTTGGCCGCGGTCGGATATGTCGGTTTCCTGGATAGGGTAATCGTTTAGCCGAAAATGTGCCACATAGTCTTGGTTGTTGATCACGTTTTTGATGCACTCATACTTTTCGTGTTGTGAGTCGACCACAAAGAAAACATAGTCATCTGTTCCCGCCACTTTTCCAAAGGTGCTGACCATGGCGGCTTTGTTGCCGTTGCCTATATAGTATTTCTCTCCTCTGGCGATATAACTACCATCACTTTGGGGTATTAGGGTCATTTCTGAAGAGTAAATATCTGCGCCATGTTCTTTTTCTGAAAGGCCAAAAGCGAAGATTTCACCTTGCCAGAGTAAATCGGTAGCTCGCTTTTTGAGTTCCTCATTGGTCCCCAAAAATATCGGTCCCAGTCCCAGTGCGGTCACTTGAAAGCAGTACCAGTAGGTTAGGCCATAAAAGGCTAATAGCTCTGAGTAGTCAGCTATGCGATTACTGTCCCATCTTGCTCCTTCTTTGTAGTTTTGTGGTGTTAGGATTGTTGCAAAAATGCACTCACTTTTATTAAATTCAAGGAACTCTGAGTACCAGCGACGGCTCTCGTAGTCGGCTTTAAGTTTGGCGAGGCCTAGGTCTTCAAAAAAATCAATTGTTTTTAACATGATATTTTTAGTTTCTTGGTCTGGATATTTTTGGGCAAATTTTTTGGGGTTTAATAACTTCAAGATTGTCCCTCGGTTGTCGATGTTTTGTTTTAAAGTTCTAATTTTATAAGGTTAATCCAGGGTCGGCGGTGTTGCCTTATGTACTCGGATCTCTTCTTTTGGCCTATAACTTGGTTTGGTTAATGGGTTGTGTTCTCGCTGCTCTGCGCTTAGCTCCTCGATAATTACGTATGAGTTTGAGCACCCCAAGCGATCTGCGCCGGCTCTAAGCATCTCGTTAGCCGTTCTAAGGGACTTTATGCCGCCGCTTGCTTTGATTTTTAGCTGCTCGCCTATGGTTGCTTGCATGGTTTGTATATGCTGGGTTGTAGCGCCTTGTCTAGAAAATCCTGTGGAGGTTTTTACGTGGCTTGCACCGGCGATTTGTGCAGTGGTGCATGCGACGATGATCTCTCGTTCTGAAAGCTCTGAGGTTTCAAGGATAACTTTTACCGGGATCGGCTTTGCAGCCTGTACGACACTTTGTATCTCTTTAAATAAGTTTGTGTACTCTTTATTCTTTAGGTGTTCCCTGTTTATCACCATATCGATTTCTTGTGCGCCGTTTGTGACTGCTTTTTGGGTTTCTTTTATTTTACTTTCTAGTGGGTCTGTGCCGTGAGGAAAGGATATTACAGTAATTGGCAATATCGGTGTCCCTTGAAGCTTTATACTGACTATGGAAAGCCATTTAGGCTCAACGCACACGGCTTTAAACCTATACTTACAGGCTTGCTCGCATAGAGTGATAATATCTTTTTCAGTAGCATCTGGTTTCAATAGGGTGTGGTCTATTTTTGTCGCAAGCTTAGCGAGATTTTGATTTATCTGCATTTTGAGTTCCTGTTTGTCCTGTGTTTTTTGCGATGCTGCTTTCTTTTCTGATTCGTGCGCTTAGCACTTATTTCTATTATAACCAAAAGTGATTTAAATAAAGTTTATACTATTTTTTTCATAACTTTGGTCCTCAATTTTATTATTTAGATTTGCTCTTATCTTTTAATTGGTGCAGCCAGCTACTTTTGATCTTTGCATTTGATTGAGTGAGAGTGTCTGGTTCTCCATAAGGCTGCTTTGCAGGGAAGTGAGCTCTGCAAAGGGTAATTCCTTTAGGGATATGCGGCTTAGAATGATTGTGCCATAGCGATGACAATACTTTTTGCCGGCAAAACAAACATCGGCCGTGATGGTGTTTTTGGTTTTCTGAGATACATACCATTTTTCATGGTAGCCGGTGAAATTGTCGTACTCGACTTTAGTGCTGCTATCACTATTGCTGGAGAATATACCGATACTTTGTTTGATTCGGGTTTCGTTATTTAGGGTGAGTGGCACGGAGTACTCCACCTGGACCGCTTTATGGCTAGCAGTTAGGAATTGGAATTTTTGGCAACCGTAGTCGAAGATATGGGGGCCTCCATGTGATGCTGCAAACCAATAGGTACCTTCTGTATTGGTCATGCTTTCCCATTTCTGTTTATTCGTTTCAAAGGGGGGGAACTCTTCAAAGGCTAGGCTGGTGCAGTGGTTCTTGAATACGCATTGAGACACTTTGTTTATTTTTTTTGATTGATAGTAAAAACCACAAACTGATGGGCATTTCATTGCGTCATCGTTACAGTTCTGCACGCAGCGGAGCCATTGTCGACACTCCTTCTCTATTCCGCAGCCAATGATTTGGAAGCCACAATTGGTGACCACACAACGGCCGTCTGCACTAGCAAATAAATTTAATGATATTGATAATATGCCAAATAATAATGCTAATGTTTGTTTAACCTGTTTTCTCATGTTTTTGCTTCCTTTCTGGGATAAATGTCATAGATCTTTCGGCCATGGCAGTGATGGTTAGTGAGGGGTTGACGCCGGGGTTTGCTGACATTGCTGAGCCGTCGATGACGTATAGTCCTGGATAGCCAAAGACTTCATGTTTGTGGTTGATGACTCCCTCTTGTGCATTTGAACCCATGCAACAACCTCCCAAGATGTGGGCTGTTGAGGGTATTCCTAAAAGAGTCTCTTGGAAGATATTTGCTACAACCCCTCCGGTCTTACTAGCAAACTTTTCGGCTAGAGCGCTGGCCTCTGGTATAGACGCCGCGGGAGCAAGTTCTCTCTTGGAAAGGTTGGATTGCAAGCCCCGCTGAAAAAAATTGAATAAGCCTCGCCCTCTTGTTAGGCTCAGGGTGCTATCTAGGCTTTGCATGTAGAGTAGTATTTGAGTTGACTTGGAAAAATCGCTAGCAAAAGCGGCGGCTAGCCAGCCTTGCGGGTTTGATACGAGGTTTTTGAACGCACCAGTGACTCTTGTCAGAATGTTTCGGCCCTTAGAATGTGGCGCCATTAGCAGGCGAAAAAAACCAGAGCCTCGGCTGTATCTAACCGGCTCTAGGTGTGAATGGTCATCTGTATGCAAGATGGAGCTTATTGCGATTCCTTGCGAAAAGTCGTGTTTACTTTTTGGGCTCATAATGCCTAGAATAGACTCATTGTTAGTTCGGACAAAGGCGCCCAATTGTTTTGATAGCTTTGGCAAATATTCTTGTTCTTTCATCTTCAGTAATAAGGGTACGGTGCCTAACACGCCGCCAGCAAGAATGACCTTTTTTGCGGTGATGCGCTTAAGTTTTTTGGTTTGCCACCAAGCTGAAGTGCGGATGTAGACAGCATAACCTTCAGAATCGAGTGGTTTGATGATTTCCACGCAACTATCTGGTTGGATTTTACAGCCATTTTTCTCGGCCAGATACAGGTAGTTTTTATCTAGGGTGTTTTTTGCATTATATCGGCATCCGAGCATACAACCACCGCATTGGTTGCAGCCAGTGCGAGCGGGGCCTTTACCATTGAAGTAGGGGTCCGGCACTGTTTTGCCTTCTTCACCTTGAAATATTGCTACCTGTGCTGGCTCGAAACAGTTCTCCTTGCCTATTTCAGCAGCGATTTCCTTTATGATGTCATCGGTATGGTTAAGGTGTCTATTCTCTTCTGCTCCAAGCATTCTGCGGGCGGTCTGATAGTGAGTACTGAGCTCACTCTCCCAATTGCCCAGGTGGCGCCAAGTTTTAGCCTCGAAGAAGCCTTTTTTTGGTATCGGTAGGGTGTTTGCATATACCAGAGAACCACCGCCGACGCCTACCCCAGAGAATACTGTTACATGTCGCAGAAAACTGAATTTGAAGGGGCCGCGCCATCCTAAAAACGGCATCCATAGCCATTTCTTTAAGTTCCAGTTTGTCTTAGGGAAGTCTTTAGCACTAAAACGTCGGCCTTTTTCTAGTACTTTTACGCCGTAACCTTTTTCGGTGAGGCGGTGAGCGGCGACACTGCCGCCAAATCCAGATCCAACAACAACAAAGTCGTAGTCGTAGACATTACTCATATCTGGAAACCCCCACTTGCGGATTGTTTGGCTAAGGTACTCTGCAAGATGGCACAAAAGGATGCATTTTTGTATCTAAAAATAGCCGTTTTATAGGATAAGCTATACTTTATCTATTTTCGTATCGTAATACAAAGTTGTAGGTAATTGTGGTTGTTTGTGATAGGGTGTCATCAAAAATCGCTTTAGTGTTTTGCAACTTATGATCGGAGTTGTTATGTCTAACGAATATACACCATTAGAAATGTTATATAGGTGGGAAAAGCAGAAACCTGATGTGGTGTTTCTCCGCCAGCCTGTTGCCGGTATTTGGAACGAATTCACTTGGTCGCGTGTAGCTCACGAGGTGAGATCTATGGCCACTGCTCTGCAAAAACTAGGTGTCGAGCGTGGTGATAGGATTGCTATTTGTTCTAAGAATAGTGCCCATTGGATTCTAGCTGATTTAGCTATCATGCTAACTGGTGGGGTCAGTGTTCCAGTCTATGCACATCAACAACCTGAATCTCTAAATTACATCCTTGAACACAGTAGCTGCAAGGCTATATTTCTCGGTAAGTTGGATGATGGTGCACTGATTGCTAAGGGCATTCCTCAAGGTTTACCTCGTATAGGTTTCCCTTACGAGCTGAACATTGATGTAGATTATGGTTGGGATGACTTGGTAGCTTCACACGATGCGATGGTTGATTCGCCAGTACCCGATATGCAGGATATCTTTACCATCATATACACCTCAGGTACTACTGGTTTGCCAAAAGGGGTCGTTCATACCTATCGTGCTGCCAGCTATGCAGCCAGCAATACTATTGCTGAGTTTGAAATAACGGCCAGAGAGCGGATGGTTTCCTTTTTACCACTTTCCCATGTGGCCGAGCGCTTTATGGTAGAACTATGCAGTCTCTATGCATGCGGCCGTATTGCTTTTGTTGAGTCACTCGACACTTTTGCTCAAAATATTCAGGATGTGCAGCCGACAATGTTTTTTGCAGTGCCTAGGTTATGGGTAAAGTTTCAAATGGGGATATTGGCAAAGATGCCTGAGAAGAGGCTTTCCCTGCTTCTTAAGGTACCCGTTGTTGGGTCTTTGATAAGGAGGAAAATCAAAAAGGGTTTAGGTTTGTCGAGGGCTCGCTATATCATCTCTGGCGCAGCTCCTTTGGCTGAGCCGGTGATTACTTGGTTTGCCAAGCTGGGCATTCACATTCAGGAAGGTTATGGGCTCACGGAAAACTTTGCATACGGGACCATCAACCGTAAGGAAAGTATTACTATTGGCAGTGTAGGTGTGCCTATGCGCGGAACTGAACTAGCCCTTTCAGATGAGGGAGAGATTCTTTTTCGTAGTCCATGTGTGATGCAAAGTTACTTTCTCGAACCGGAAAAAACTGCAGAGGTTTTAACTGCGGAAGGTTATTTGAGAAGTGGTGATAAGGGGGCTTTGCTGCCAGGTGGGCAATTGAAGATCACGGGGCGGGTAAAAGAAATATTTAAGACATCGAAAGGCAAATATGTTGCACCGGCGACAATTGAGGGTTTGCTTTCGGAAAACACTCATTTTGAGCAAATTTGTGTTATGGGCTCGGGGATGAATGCGCCTGTTGGTTTGGTTGTCTTATCGGATCTGGCAAGAGGTTTTGATCGACTAAGTTTGTCTCGTCAGTTCGAAGGAACATTACAGAAAGTCAACTCTAAACTTGAAGCCCATGAAAAAATGTCCCGCTTGATAGTCGTTAAAGACCCCTGGACTGTTGAGGGAGGTCTTATGACTCCGACGATGAAGATTAAAAGACATTTGATAGAAGAGCGTTACTTGGAGGTTATTTCTAAATCTTCTAGCGAAACGGAAGCTGTTTACTGGGAGAATTAGGAATAGACAGATTTTTATGTAACATTTAACTCATCGTAATCATATTTATTTATGGTTTATTCTCATTATTATGTAATCAGAAGTTTGACAATAACCCGTGTCTGCCACGATAATTTCTTAAAAAGGAACTTTTAGATTTTTTGATAGCCAGATCGACTGTTGGGGCCTCTTATGATTAGTTGTGGAAGATGCCGCAGAGATACAGAAACTAGGAAAAGGGATTTCAGCGACCAAGCTTTAGCGGCTTTGTTGGTATGGTACGAGCTCGATAAGAGTCGAGTTGGATACCCTCTTTGCGGTGATTGTTATGAAGAGCTTAGAGAAATTCTGATCGATCGAGCTTCAGAGCTTGAGGCTGCCTCGCAGCAACCTGTTCCAGAAGAGCTACCTTCTATGGATATGGTTTCTGGTCACTTCGGTCGGGGGCGTCACGACCCGGCTTTTGGGTCTCCATTGCAAAGTGAGTCCTCCGGTCAATCTGTGTCGGGCGGCAGGTTATCACCTGCTCGGGCTTCGCAGGTGGACGGGCCTCTAGCAGGGGCAGATGGGGCACAGCAAGCTGTGCGGCAGAAAGGTGAACAGGAAAAAGCAGCAGAGCGAGAAGCGTTGAAAGCTGAAAAAGCGGCAGAGCGAGAAGCTTTGAAAGCTGAAAAGGCAGCAGAGCGGGAAGCTTTGAAAGCTGAAAAGGCGGCAGAGCGGGAAGCTTTGAAAGCTAAAAAAGCAGTAGCTAGAGAGAAAGAAATCGAAAAGAAGAAGAAGGCTGCTGCTAAAAAGAAAGTACTAGAAGAGAAGAAGGCCGCAGCGAAGAAAAAGGCAGCCGATAAGAAGGCCGCAGCGAAGAAAAAGGCAGAGGAAAAGAAGAAGGCTGTAGCTAAGAAAAAGGCCGCAGCGAAGAAAAAGGCTGCAGCGAAGAAGAAGGTGGCTAAGAAGAAGGTGGCTAAGAAGAAGGTGACCAAGAAGAAGGTGACCAAGAAGAAGGTGACCAAGAAGAAGGTGACCAAGAAGAAGGTGGCCAAGAAGAAAAGTAAAAATAAAGTAGCAAAGAAAACAAAGGCCCAGAAAAAGAAGGCCTCGAAAAAAAAATCAAAAAGGCGCTAAGGGGCTTATTAGTAGATTGGTTAAAAGCGTCTTTTAAGTGGAGACGAACCGACCGAGAGCTTTATCCTTTTTCACTTTATCCCATTTAAAATATCGGCCGTTCATGGCTATATAAACGCCAGGGCTCAGTAAGTCACTGTATGCGATAGCGCTGGCTAGGTTGAAGAGCCCGTCTGAGCTCCCAAACTTATAAGGAATCATTGCACCCGTAATCACGATTGTTTTATTTATGCCGGCAGCGGCTATCGTTTTTGCTGTGTTTGTCATGGTATCGGTCCCGTGGGTAATGACGAGGTGATCTTCCACCGCTTCCTGACAGGCTGTGACGATCTTTAATCTCTCGGTATCCCCCATTTCCAAGCTGTCAACCATCATTAGAGTTTCGGTTTGCAAAGGCCTTTCACATCTGCCAAGTTTTAGCATTTCGTCCAGATGGCTGGTTTTGAAGAATAAGCGGCCTGTGATTTCATCATATTCCTTGTCGAAGGTCCCGCCGGTAATAAAAATTCTAATGGCATTCACGAAAAACTCCTGCATATTCCTGCTTTTATTGGACTAATTATTTTGTTGCTGCGAACAAAAACAATAACGTGTATACAAACACCATCAATTTATTATTTTTTGGGGAATTCTACTACTGTTTTCTCGCTGTGAGAGTTAAATGATAGGGTGTTCGTTATTTCTATGAAAAAAATTATTTTTCTGCTTGTGCTGCCGGTGCTTTGCGGCTGTGGAGATGCAGGCACGTTTGAGAAAAACTGGCATAGGTGGATGCAGGTGCGTCGTGCAGCTTCGCAAGAAATAGCAGCAGGTCAGGTGCGTTCAGGCGAGTACCTTCTGGCATTAGCGAACGGTGAAATGGAACAGAACCTTTCTAAGGCTAGAGTTGCAGAGTTGTTAGATAAGGATATGGATAGTATTAAGCTCTTGGGTCAGGTTTTCGACCCGGAGGCTGGCAGCCGCCAGCAGGTCGTATCTTTAAAAGGCGTTACATCTGAGGATTTGCACCGTTGGGATATTCTAGCTCTTCTTTCTTATGCAGAGCCGAATTGGCTTTCGCAGCAGCATGAGCGTGGTGATTACGAGGGCTTCAAGCTTGCGCATGAAACGTCTCTAATATCTGATGATTTTCCTTACCTTGGTATGATCTCGCTGGAGGAAGCCTTTGTATCACTGGGTGATACGCCGATTAATGAAGAGGGCCCTATCATAGCTATTTTAGATTCCGGGGTCGATGTTAAGCATCCGGCATTGCAGGGCAAGTTTTATGAAAATCCAGCCTTTCAATCTGATACGAAATGTCCAGGAGATTTGCAGGGCTGCGATGCGACTAAAGGTGATAGAGAGAATTTTGGGCATGGAGTTGGTGTTCCCTTCTCCCTGCAAGCATTTGGTCAGGCCTGCAGGTGGAACTCTGATCGAAGTAATTGTCAGCATGGGACCATCATAGCGGGGATGATTGCAGCAGATCCGACGCCGGGGAGTCTAATTGCGCCGGGTATTTGTCCAGGTTGTCGTATTCTCCCCGTTAAGGTGGTTGAGGAGTCTGGTCGAGGGCGAGGACAGGTTGCTGATGAAAGTATTATGAATGCTTTGGGGTATTTGATTGAGCTGAAAAGAAAAGGTGTTCCTATCAAAGTGGTGAATGCCTCCTATGGTAAGTATAGGATGTCGCGAACGGTATCTTTGAAGATAAAGGAGTTGGTGGAGCTGGGTGATGGGGTTATTTTTGTAGCAGCAGCCGGAAATGAGAATAGTTCGAAGCCGCAGTTTCCAGCCGCTCTTGATTCTGTTTTGGGAGTTGCTAACATCCAGCCTAGTGGCGCGGGGTTTTCTGGTAATGCACGCAGGCACAAAACTTCTAACTATGGTGCATGGGTGAGTATCGCAGCTCCTGGCTCGGATATCTGCTCCACGGTACCTGGTGGTGGCAGTAACTGTGGTGGGCGGTATAAAGGCTCTGGAGAGGTTTCCGGGACCTCTTTTTCTGCGCCAGTGGTGGCTGCAGTAGCAGGCCTGGTATATCAGCGTCAGCCAGGATTTACCGCTAAACAAGTGAGGTCAGTAATACTCGAATCTGTTATTCCCATCAAGCGCGGCAAGCTTGAGCTTATGGGGCGTGTGGATGCAGCTAGAGCTGTTGGCGGATTGGTTATCCCTAATCTAGAATCAGAAAGTAAAAGAATAAAAAGAGGCTGTGCTGTTCTTGGTGACGCACGGTTCTCGCACATAGGTTGGTTGCTTCTGCTTCTACCGCTTATGGTGCCAGCAAGGGTTAGGAGTAGCCGTGATATTTAAGCTCTTCGCATTTATCTTTTTGATAACTGGTGCTGAAAGGGCTCTTGCCAATAACCTCCATCAGTCAGATCACCTGGGCCCTTATAGTTTCGTAACAAGTAGCTTTCTTTATCATCTTTATAGGTCCACTGACCCTATAGGAAATAATGATTTTGAGGACTTGGTTAGTGATGAATATGCACTCGGCATTTCAGCAGCATATGGATACGGTCTTTTATTCGGTAACCTAGCCGTGTCATCTGGTTTGCATCTTGACCTCATCTGGGCCCAAGGTCCAGAGCAGCGTAAACGCTACATGAAAAAACCTACGGATCTACAGTATGCTCCAATCATGCCGCACAATACTGAAAGAATCTTGCGTTTAAGGACCAAACTGGCCCAGCCTGTAGGCTGGCTAACAATTGGGTTATTGCATGAGTATTTTAAGGGGCAAATTGGTTCGGATTTGGTTCCCGGTCCTGGTGTTGAGCAATTGGGCACTCAAGACCTTGAGGAAGGTTACCACTTGGAGCCTAGCTTTTCGATGGCTTGGGGGCATTACCGAACGAAAGCAGCCTTAGTCTATCGAAAGCAGCTAGATCCCTTAGTTTCTTGGGCTTCTTACCAAACTCATGCAGGCTGGAGGCCTCATGCAGGCTATCTGCATCAAGAAGCTCAGCTTCACGAACTCGATACTTTGCTCGAGGCTCGCCTGTTAAGATATGGCTTTACCCTTGGCAGTGAGAGTGGTGATTTTGTTAGAAGTGGCGCTGCTTTTGTGGCTAATAGGAGAGCTGATAAGTCTGTTTTTAGATTACTAATTGGTCGTTATATTGATAAATATGATTTTGTCTCAAGAGTAGATTACATGAATTTAGTCCGTTTTGGCTGGTCACGGCAACTTGCACAAGGAGGACGTTTTGATGTATTTGTCCAACATAGCAGCCTGACGAGTATGGATATATCCGAGTTTGACGATGAATCTACACAGTTTTTGTTTCAACTCACATGGTCCTTGGATGATTTTAACAAGATGAACTCTTTTATTGATCAGTTTGGCCCTTTTGGAATGGGTCAGAAAACTTTGCGTAGCCCATAGCTATCAGCTTTACTTATGGTTCTGAATAATAATAAATTCTTTTCAGTAAAGTATCATTAGTGAGGTTTGCTGCATATATGACTTGCTGTTTTTCTTGGTTATGATTAATGCTGCTGATATCATCTGTAATGAGTACTTTATAAAAAGATTCCTTTTTCTTCGCCGTTTCCGCATGGGTGATTATTTCAATTTTCTTCGGTAGCCCTAGATTCTGAAGATCCCTTTTTCTATTGTGATCTTTTAGTCTGATTAAAATGCCTTCCGGTTTAATATCAGGGTTAGGTGGCAATGGTTTTTTTGTTTGAAACCAGGTCTCTGAGGATTCAAATTTACTTTTAAGTCTTTCAATCTCAGCACCAATCAGGTCAAAGTCTTCTCCAACTATGAGTTTTTCTGTAGGGGTTAGCCATGATTCTGGTAGCCATGTTTTTAGGGCTTTTAGTGAAGAAATGATGCGCTTCTTATAGGTCAATGCCCCAACCGTATCAAAATGTTCCCTCGCTAAAACCAACTGTGAGAGGTGCCCCCTGATCTCATGGCGCGCAAACGCCATTTCTTTGTTATCCCTGCAGGGCAGCGGTTGATCCTTGTCTGTAAGGCGTGTCTTTTCAGTTAATTCCTGGTAGGTGTATGCAGACTTTTCTAGTTTGTAATCGACTGCATTAATGAGCTGGTCGGCATAGAAAATACCGCTTGATAGTAGGATGATTACACCTTTATAGTTGAATTTATCCTTAAGCATTTTACCAAGTTCAAGTCCTGTCATAACAGAATGTGGTCCGAAATAATTATCTGTAAGGATAGCCTCAAATCTGGGCAAATCTATTTCTTTTGAGTTTATCTTTTCGATGAGACTTTCGGGTTTATTGAACGTAGTGATCACTGCATCCTGCATTCGCAGCGATAGGATGCTTAGAAAAAAATCTTCGTCATCGAGTAGAATAACCTGTGGCTGGTGTTTATCGCCATTTGAGTTAGTGGATTTTTTTTTCATTGATAATCGTGATTCCGTTCGAAGCCTGCTACCTGCTAATGGGCACCTCCCATCTATGAGCAAGAACCCTGCCTAATATTGCACTTTTTATTTTTACCTAAGCTCCCACAATCAATGATCTGAGTGGTTTGAGCAGGTGTTAGAATCCCGACCATCGGATAGAAACTTGGCACCAGCGTGGCATTTTGCTGGGCCTTTAGTTAATACTGGATATGAAAGTGCGCTTTGATTTGATGGCTTGCCTAAGCTATTACCTGGCAGGATACTCTCTTCAGAGTGCTAAATTTTGTCAGTGTTGCATCAATTGAATATAAATAATTGGGAATTTCTTGGCATTATTACAATTTGATATCCGCTGCGCCGCAATCTGTTTTCAGTGTGGCATTTCAGCAAAAATATGGTAGCCGAAGGCTATAAAGATCGCAGGTATGGCACTATATAGGGTTGCGTAAATAGCAGCTCTTGGCGCTAATGCTAGTGCAGGGAATAGTGCATCGCCATCGTTTGATATGGCATTGCCGAGTTGGGCCGACAAAGGAATGGTGCCGGTTAGATAGAGGCTGGTCGTCACTATTTGTGGGCCACATCCGGGTATAAACCCTATGAGAATAGCTATAAATGGTACGAAAGGTGTCCACACTCGCAGCCAGTTTTCTATGCTGCTACCAGTGAAATATACTGCCATTTCGTAGGTCAAAAAACCCAGGACCACCCAGCTTGTGACAAAGTTTGTATCTTCTATCACACGCCTGTTGATTATTTTTGGTAGAGAAGCTGTTGCGGTTGGATTGGTCTCTGTTTGCGGTGACCCCTGCCATGCCCACATGGTGAGAGAGATAACTCCACCCACCACTCCTATCCAATGGGTGGGTTCTAGTGATGCCAGCTGTCCGAACAAGTTGTCTGTCTTGTATTGGAATGCTAGCAGTAGCCCTATAGCCCCACTTGGTAAAACCCAGAGTTTCCATAGTTTGGTGAAAAATAGATATTGTGGTGTCTTATTCTGTTCTTCGCACGAGTTTTCGGTATCCTGTAGCAGTTCCTCAACTTTCAAAGGTTCTGGTCGCATGAATTTTTTTCCATGGACGAGATCCACCACCCAGCCTGAAAGAGTTCCGACAACAAATCCTAGCATCATGATAGATAGCGCGGTGAGTGGCTTTTGGGATAGTAGCAAGAACGCAGCATCTCCCATGGTAGCAATCAATACCGCAACCACTCCTCCGAAAGAAACATGGCCCTTTGTGTAGTGAGTAATGACTATGATCGCTCCCCCACATCCAGGCATGGCTCCAAGCCCAGAGGCGATCGGCATTTGCATCCAGTCAGCCTTTGCCATTGTTTGTCCTAGGTCGAACCCGCACCTATTTTCGAAGAGGTAGACTAAAAACAATGTGCCAGCCACAAATACAGTGACTTGCAGGTATGCATCGGAGATGGAAGCGAGTACTATTTGACTTAGCTCAGGTGAGGAAACGGCTAACAATGCCAAGATGGCTAGAGCTGCGAGTCGCCATGCCCGTTTTTTGTTGTCTTGTGAGGTTCCCTTATGAACATCCGATGGTGATTTGTTGTCCATAATTATCTGTGTCATAATTGACCCTCTAGGGATTTTGATCTTCTGTCATCGATCAATATAGCTTCTCATTCTCCCGCAATTATACATAGTCTATTCCGAATTAGAATGAAATTAACCTTTCATAAGTTCGGGGAAACCGCTACTATTGACACAAGCACAGCATATAGGGTTACGGAATCACATGATAATGATTATCGTAATCATTTTCAATTACAACATATTTGTTGATCCATGTAAAGCGGCCCTTAGGTAAAGTCATCAATTTAATTATTTATTTTGGCTATATTTTGCTTTTTCAATATTATCTATAGAAGGTCTATAGTTCTGCCTAACATAGGGGTGAATGGGAAAGTCATTGCCAAAATAGGAATTTTTTTGGAATTGGGTGCTTCTTGATGAGCCTTTTGTGGTGCGGAGGCAGCTGGCCACCATCTACTTAGGCTGCTGTTTTCAGTTGGTTCTCACATATCATCTGTGATTCAGGCTTCGTCACCTGGCTAGTGTGCACTGCCAGGGACGAAAACTATCTATCTAGAGAAAAGAGGGAAGCAGTGGTGTTCCGACTAAGTAGGATTCGATATCAGCTTCGATATTTGGTTTGACATCTGATACGGTTGCCTTACTTTGCTGAATCGCTTCAGTTAATGACTGGGAGATTGAAAGTTTCGCAGCTTTCAAAGCCCTTGCCTTGTTGACGGTTCCTTCTGAGTAAGCTAACCCTTCGAGAAAGTCCTTTCGGTCTGTAGTTTCTAGAATTATTTGTTTGAGGTCTTCAGGAGTCAGTTCGGGATTTATGGATGCTACTTGGCTGGCGATGTTGGCAACGTAAGGTGCAGCTTGACTTGTACCACTCATTCTAATCGTCTTTCCCATAGGTGCAGCAGAAGTAATACCTACTCCTGGGGCAAAAACATCAACATTTAAAGCACCGGTATTACTGAAAGGGGCTAACTTGACAGTATCAATGGTTGCACCAACTGATATCGTGTTCGTTAAGCCCACTGAAGCTGGAGCTGTAGGAAATTCGTCATTGTCAAATCCGTCGTTGCCCGCTGCGAAAACAAATAGTGTGTTGGGTGAACGTTCAAAAGCTTTCTGTTGTGCCTTGACGCTTTCTTCAAGGAAAAAACGAGCGTATTCGTCGACAAGATCTGGCTCGGGGTTTTCTTGCAGTATAAGAGCTAGGATTGGTGTTATTAGGCCTCTGACTTGATTGATTCCCATGCCGACTGAAGCATTTGCAACTCTGACGTCTTGAGCTGCCAGGTAATCAGCAATATCTGCGAACATTTTACTGTTGTTTTGAGCTAGAGCATATAGGCCAGTTTTGAAAACAAACTCTTTTATGAAGCCTAGATCTTGATCTTTTGATAAAGCATTTCTAACCCTTTCGATGATCTTTTGGATTCCCTCCGGCACTGTTCTTACGGGAATGACTCTAATATCTATGACCTCAGTATCTGTAATCCCGTTGGTCATTATGCCTGCGACATGGGTTCCGTGCGCATAGTTGAGGAATCTTGATATTTGGCCCAGGAACCGCCTATCTTTTAGCTTTTTTTGAGCCCAGCGGCGTTCCCCAAGGGTTGACTTACCTATTAGGCTGCGAGTTTGAATATCCATGAATTTTGCAACATCAGATGAGTAGAACTCATCTTCCGCATAGTCGATCAGAACAGGAGACTGGTTGGCAAAGTTCCAGCCCCTGATATCATCGATATAACCGTTATTTTCATCGTCGATTTCATTACCTGGAGTTTCTCCAGGGTTGTACCAGATGAGTTCTTCTAGTTTGGGGTGTTTGTAATCAAGACCGGAGTCGATGACTGCAACTTTTGTGGTTCCGAGAGCACTGTAACCTCCAACAAGGCACAGGCCCAAAATAAGATTCTTAACCATAACTCCTCCTGATTTAGATATGTTTTCCCATAAGATTAAATTAATTCTACCTATATGACTACGGGTTTCTTTGTCCTTGGCTTTATGGTAAATAGGAGTCAAATAACATGGAATAACATAATATTACGGCTCTTGATGTTTCATTGTTATTCAAAGAAGTTGACAGTCGTTGCAAAATTATTCTCTTATTATTATGTCTTAAAAAAGCTTTAGCTATAGTGCGGTAATCCGATAAAACCCAAAGTGTTGCGCTATGGTGGTTTTATGATTCAGCGTTATCATTTTTATATTTTTGTTTTTTCTGCAATAACCCTTGGCTTGGCTTTTGGTTTCAAAGATTATTTCTTGGCCAAAAATTCCACAAATCATATTCAGGACGCCTACGTTAAAAACCTTAGCAAGAGTCGGGTCGAACTTTTGCAGGAAAGGGTTCATAGCCAAGCTATGGAGTTAGCATTATTGCCGGGCATTGGTTTTACCTTAAAAAAATCTAGGCTCGTCCAAACAAAGTCCTTGCTGCGAAAGCTGCCCAAAAGGGCCGCCCGTTCATCTGATTTTATATATTTCTATGACTTCAAGGGTGAGTTCCTTTACAGCCCGCAGCCTTCTAGGGTCTTATCACCGAAGTCTTTTGTGGCTGTGGCAGGCGATACTATGGCAATACGCAGCCCCGTTCAGAAACTCTTGATATTCGGAAATCAGATTTGCATTTGTTCGTTTGTTCCTGTGGTGCATAGAAACTTTAAGCAAGGTCTGGCTGTCGTAGGAAATTTCTTGGGGGGTCACTTAAAAGATATTTTAAGCTCTTCTCAATATAAGCTAGAGATACACATTAATAGAAAAGGCTTGAGGTCTGGACCGACCTCTAAAGTCAATGCTTCTCTGAAAAAGTTCACGGTTAACTTAGCCCCGGGAATTGTCTTAGTTGGTTTGGCTAAAATTGCAGATCCGAGGGTGGTTTTTGACCCTTTTCCTCTTTTTTTGGGTGTGATTTTTTCGGTGATATATGTGGTGCTCTGTTTGGATTGGCAAAAGTTTTTTATGCATCATCAGTTGAGCTCTTTACAGTTAATAGCCGAAGGGTTCCGAGCTGAAAAGCTATCTATGCCAAGGGGACTGTCTAAAAGTTTTCATGAGTTGGCGCATATTGGCTTAATGCGTTTGTCGGCTGCTAATGATGAAGCGGTGAGATTGAGAGATGAACTTGCCTTGTCTCAATCCCAGCTAGATAAAGTGTCGGAGCTAGCCAAAATGAAAGGCTGGGAACTTTCAACATACCTAAGTAAAATCCAAAAGCTAACAGAGGAATATTTTGCCGATACAACGGCTTACAGTAGTGGTCAAGTTGTCGATGCAGACAGGTTCTTTGCTGGCTTGATTCAGAAGGCTGCTATCTTAAGTAACTACTCGCGTTTATATAGTATTGATAATGTTACTTTGTTAGCGAAGTCCATGTTAGATGTCCTCACAAAACACAGAAACTCGGGTAAGGCAATTGACCAGCAACTTGTCGATTCAACAGAAGAAAAAATCTATGAGATACTTTTTGAAATTGATGCTTATTTAACCGTTAGAGAAATTAGGCTAGGTAATTTCATCAATGATTCGCGACTTACTTATATTACTCATCTGCAGCAAAGCCTCATAAGATCGAATCTTTTAGATTGCATACCAAAAGTATCGAATACAGATTTTTTTGGGGATATGGCGTTTTTGTTTTACGATAACCTTATGGACTATCTACCTCAGTATAATTCACTAATATCCAGAGTTTCTGGAGAAAGAGGGTTATTAGTGGGGCCCATTCAGGTTATGCCTGGAAGCCTATTTATAGATAGGGATTCATGGATTTATGTGAATGAAGCGATTATGCAAGTTTTGCTGTTTTTTGTTGAGGCTTGCCTGGAAAAGCCGACGGTAAGGCATTCGAATGGTAGGCCATCGCAGGGCACTGTTTTTATCGATTTGAAACGCCAGAATCGAGATTTTCGCTTGGACCTTGAACTTGACTCAAATGCTCTTGATTTAAAAAGTCTTGAGGAGAGTGCCATAAAGAGGTCACTGGTTCAGCACAGTGAGATAGCTTCATTATCGTTTTTTGATAGGTGGGCGAAATTAGCATTTTTACCTGGTGTGTTCCATGATCTGGTTGGTGTGGGTGATCATTTGGTGACCGTCAAAGATCTGATGGCTAGTATCGGTGGTCAAGTGGATATTCAGCTTGGGGCTACCAGAGCATCAATATCTGTAGCATGGCAGCAAAAAGAGCAGGAATTGCCAAATGTGTTTTCATCTCTGGTTACAGTTCTGGCGCCGGTGGATGGCACAGCAGAGCTAGCAAAAATTCTTTCAAGGCTGGGGGTTCTTGATCAGGTGACTTTACTGGCTTTTGAGGATTGGTCGCGATTCGTGCAGAATGCAAAAGCTGGCCCAGCCCTGGCCGTGATAAACATGGCTAGTGCGGTTCACAATGACGAGATAAAAAGCTTTTTAGGCGTGGACTTAACTAAGATTTTTGTTTGTGAAGAGGTTTCTCATCGAGAGGATATGACCTACTCGGAAATTGAGGGACGAGTCTGGGCTATAAGGCCGCAGCAGCTCGAAGCTATCATCGGCTATATGTTAGGTGTAGACTACGATTTAATGGCGGTATGACAGAACAAATACTTGATAGATCTGTGCTTACGGGTTTGACACTGGCTGGTTGAGATCCTATGATTCTTGGATATCTTTACGAGGGTTGCTATGTCGGCACGGTTTCAAATACACTTAGGGCAGTTTTCCACTCTTATCTTTAAGGTTTTTCTATTATTGGGCTTGGCTGCAGCACCTCAGTTGCGTGGGCAGGTTAATACGCAAGATATCCTTTTGAGCTTTGGTGATGATTTTATGTTCGGTCTTGCGAATGCTCCAGCACATGTTGAAGATCATCTTGATGATATTTGGCTTGGTTTTGCCGAAAATGGTGGGGTACGTGCTTATCAAAATCAAGTTAGGCCGCAAGATCGCTTGGAGTTCTGGAGCCACCCAGAAATTGAATTGCGTTTGGCAGCCGAGACCGGAGCAAAGGTTTTTCGGTTTGGGGTTGATTGGGGAAGGCTGGTTCCAGACCCCACAAAGTGTCGCCAGACCAGGTGTGAGTTGGACCAGGGTGCTGTTAGCCGCTACAAAGAAATTATAGGTATGGTTCGTGAGTTAGGTATGGAACCGATAGTTACCCTGTTCCACCATAGTACGCCGGTTTGGGCTAAGGCGATGGGAGGTTGGGTTTCGGAGTCCCTTGCTGATCAGTTTGTGAATTTTACTAGGCAGGCGGTTCTGGAGTTTGGGTCATTAGTTAAGTATTGGATAACGTTGAATGAGCCATCAGTATATTCATTTTTGAGCTATTCGGCCGGTGTTTGGCCTGATAGGATTCTGGGTCCTAACAGAGACCCTCTCAGCATCGTCTGTCCTCGTGGCAGTTATTGCGTAGCGAATCGTTCTATGGCTGATGCTCACAATCGGGCTTACAAGTTAATCCATGAAATTTACTCTGCGAATGACTGGAGTAAACCACAGGTTGGTATAGCTCATAATATGACCAGGCATATTCCCTCGAGCATAGTAGAGAGAGTTCAAGCTGTGTACCTTTTCCGGCTTTGGAATTGGTATTTGCCAGACCTGATCGCTGGTAATCTGGACTTCTTAGGTCTAAATTATTACGGTGTAGAGCATATGGATGGTCTTGGCATTAAAATGCGAGATGATCGAGAATACTCTGAATCCGGTCGGGCGGTGAGCCCATATCATTTTTATACACTGCTTAAGGCCTATCATAAAAGGTATAATATTGAGAAGCTGAATAGGGATAACCGTGCAGAGCTACCGTTTATTGTAACGGAGAATGGGATATCCGATGGATCTGACCTGATTAGGCCGGCCTATATTGTAGAACATTTAAAGGCTATGAAGGCTGCTATGGATGAAGGCGTGCCTGTAAAAGGATACATTTTTTGGACGGTGTCCGATAATTGGGAGTGGGCAGATGGTTACTGTCCTAAGTTCGGGCTAGTAGCAGTAGACCGTACACCAGATGATTTGGTTCGGGAAAAGCGGGGTTCCTACGACCTATTTTCTGCTATTGCAACCGATCGTGTTGTTACTGTTGCGCAGGCCGACAGAGCTTGGCAGCTTTTAGAGAGTCATATCGGAAAAGATCGACCGTTCTGCAGGTCTGCCGATGGATACTATGCGCTAGATGCGCCTGTAGCTAGGAAGTTAGTGGATTTTGACTGGCGTTTTTCGAAGAGCTCGCCAATAGATTGATGAATGTTCTCGTATGGTGGTCGCTACTATTATTTACCTAAGGCTCATTTCATTCTAGCAGGTCTTTTTCTTATACTGCTATACCGGTTTGGATAAAGGCAATACTTGCATTATTTTTGCTGGTATCTAGCTATCACAATGGGATTATGGTTATTTACGGGCAGCCGGGAAAGAAGTTCCGAATAGTTGCTCCACTTGTTGTGTATAATGCGGAATTAGCTTTTGGGAAGATCATTATATTTGGTGAATTGACTGGCTATAGCGATTCTTTATTTATTGTTTTCTGAAAGCTTGTGGTTTCGTTCTACAGCCTTTTTTTGGCCAGTAATGCAGGCAAAGATAGCGAATTTGCCTGCATTCATGTTGAGCTAGAGTGTTTAAGCAGAGCGGCTTGCTGTTTTGCTCTATCTAACCTGAGCTAGCCCTTCGGCCTCGAGAGCTTGAAATAGTCTCAGAGCATCCACCTTGCCCCCGGTTATGCTGAGCTCGTTCATTGTTGTTAGTTGCCGTGTCCCTGGTTTTTTAACAAGGTGGTCAACTGACTTTACGGTTCTAAGCATAAGGCTCTTTAGGTCGGCTAGATCGTAGTCTGCCTCTACAGTGAGAATATGCGCCAGTGCTAAAGCAGCTACACCAGCTACGTGGGGTGTTGCCATGCTCGTACCGCTTAGAGACTCAACTTTCCCATCCGGTGTTGACGAGACAATCTCAGACCCAGGAGCAAATAAGTCGACCTTTGACTCATATATGGCACCATAGTTCGAAAATGAAGAAACTAAGTTTTCATCATAGTTCTTCGTGGTAGAGCCTACTTCGAACCAGTATTTGCGGGCTAATCGGCTGTCCTCTCTTTTGGGAAAGTGGTCTTCTAAGCCAATATCTTGTTTCGAATTACCTGCAGCATGAACGATTAGGACGTTTTTAGATGCTGCATAGTCGAAAGCCCTGGCCAGGGAGTTTGAAATATCTAAAATCCCATCTTTAGAGGGTGAGTAGGTTTTACCGAAACTCATATTAATGACTTTAGCGCCGTTGTCGGCTGCATAGCGAACGGCGTTGGCCACATCTTCGTCTCTTTCATCACCATCTGGTACCGCCCTCAGCACCATAATTTTTACGTTTGCTGCGACTCCTGAGCTGATTTCGTTCGGCTTTTCAGAAGACTCTCTTTTGGCGGCAATAATGCCGGCGACATGAGTTCCGTGTCTAGCATCCGGGCCTTCATAATCATTATTTCCATAGACTTTCCATTGCATTGGCGGCGAGCTTCTGAAGAACCTTGGTCGCTGCCTTGATGGTGAAAAGTTTAGATTGAGATAATAGTTGAGGTACACCTTAGCTCTTGCGACCCGTCGAGGGTCTTTACTGCTGAGCATCTCGGTATAGCGTCTTTTATCGCTTTGGAACTCTTCTTTTAGTTTTGCTAGAGTAGTAAAACCCCAAAGCCTAAGTCGCTTAGCGGGCCATTTCTCTAGCTGGTAGCGACGGTAAAGCCTTGTCATTTCGAGGTTGGTTTCCCTTTGGTTCGCGGCTAAGAAGCTCCAGCCGTGGACATCGTCTACATAGCCATTACCATCATCGTCTATATTATTGTCAGGAATTTCATTTTTATTTACCCAGATCTGACCTTGGAGATCAGGGTGATCTACTTCTACGCCGCTGTCGATGACTGCGACTACAATTTCTGTCTCTCCTGGACCGTAGAGATCATGAACGGCGTCTATGCTGCTACCAGCTGCCGTTGAGCGCAGCTGCCAGTTTACATCAGCTTTGTCGGCAGCTTGATTTAAGGATGATGTTGTGCCGTCCTTAAAGGCTCGTTTTTGTTTTGTGAGTTTTGCTTCCTTTATTTGCGAACCGGTGGGCATTGGCCCACAACCTACCAGCGCCATAACTGTAAACGACAAAAAACCTAAAAAACGCTTTTTCACGCTCTATACCCCCACTTTTATAACTAAATTCTGCTGCAGTTATATATTGGCTAAGTGGTCAAGTCAAGTGTGCTACTTTAGCCATTTTTTAATGTTTCAGTGCGCCACAAAGTTCACGATCTTACCCGGTACGTATATTTCTTTTCGGATCGTTTTGTTTTCTAATTGTTTTTTAACCGCAGGGACTTCTTTCGCAAGTGCTAAGACTTCGTCCTTTGATGAGCTTTTTGCCACCTCTACGGTGCCACGAAATTTCCCGTTGACTTGTAAAGAAATAGTGACGTTGTCTTCCTTGCACATTGCTTCATCATAAGCTGGCCAAGTAGCATAAGCCAGACTTGTTGTGTGGTTATAACGGCTCCACAGCTCTTCAGCCATGTGAGGTGCATAAGGGGCAAGCAACAGTATGATACTTTCAGCTCCTTGTTTGCCAATATGTGCTTCTCTGTGCGCAGCATTAAGCCACTCCATCATAGATGCGATTGCTGTGTTAAATCGCATAGACTCTGTGTCTTGAGTCACCTTTTTTATGGTCTTGTGGAGAAGTTTGTTGATGGCGTCGCTAGGCTGCTTTTCGCCTTGAGTGGGAGTTCCATCTTCATTTATCAGCAGTC
>Ga0099800_1093_pt1 | contig 25130 bp, 18 predicted proteins | sample Uncmet6_SortRC_1_FD_89868 | JGI IMG/M metagenome (GOLD analysis project Ga0099800, IMG submission 89868) | Marine eukaryotic communities from CALCOFI LINE 67, Pacific Ocean - CN11_C50_N6_SortRC_1 | ecosystem: Environmental > Aquatic > Marine > Oceanic | place: Pacific Ocean: Monterey Bay... | reverse complement strand
AATTTTCTGTCGGTATTTGGTGGTCTACTCGTCGCCTACTACCCCGTTCTAGTTCTAAAGGAAGAACGCTTCCGCTTTGTCACATTCAATTATAAATGGGCCTATTTACCCATCGGATTATTAGCAACTGGATCTATCTTAACTCTGGTACCTGTACCTAAAATTTCGGATATTGGCCTACTAGCAGTTCAACTTGGGGCGCCAGTTATTATTTTGACTCTAATACCATGGATGGTAGCCGCCTGGGTTCGTCGGCAAAGCCAAGCGTGGATGATCCTATTTGGTTATCTGGCTCCGATAGTTACAGCTATCTCTGATATTATTTGCTTTTTCCTAGGCATTAATCTCACAATTCAACCAATCGGCATGGCCCTGTTTGTTGTGTTTCAAGCTGGCATGCTTTCCATACGATTCAATAACCTTTTCGACGAAGTAGATGATCTAAACGAGAATCTAGAAAGAAAAGTAGAAGAGAAAACTAGAGATATTAGATCTACACTCGATAATATCCCTCAGGGCGTTTTCCGTATCCTAGGAAAAGATGATGATCTTTGGATCGATGATGAATATTCCGCTGGACTAAGAGACATCATGAATGTTGATGATATCGCAGGTAAAGACCCGTTCGAAGCTGTCTTTAATAAATGGGATCTACAATCAGTAGAACTTGCTAACATTAGACAGGGGCTTACTATTCCACTAGGAGATGAATTATTTCAATTCGATGTCAATTCCCACCTTCTCCCTGAAGAAGCCACCATGGGTGACACCATTCTGGAAGTCGACTTTAGCCCAATCGCTGGTGAAAACGAGACCATCGAAAAAATCCTATGCGTTGTGAAAAATGTCACCCATCTACGCGAACTGCAAAATCAAGCTCTAAAAGAAGCCGAGGGAGCTATGATTATCAGAGAATTAGCGCGTATTCGCTCTTATAAAAAGGTTCATGAATTTCTCAATACTTCAACAGAGTACCTAGATGAAGCAGTATCAAAGATATCTGACTCCGAATTGGTTTTTAGAAACCTTCACACGATCAAAGGTTTAGCTATGACCTTCGACTTCAAGAAACTTGGTACTCTAGCTCATGAATCAGAAAGTTTAATTCAAAAGTTGCGCAATTCAGATTCTGATCTTAACTGCGAAGAAGTTATTCAATCTATCATGCTGATCAAAGAGCAGTTAAGTCTTTATCGGGATCAATTAGAAGCTTTGTATGGACACGACAAATCATCCGTATCGGTTTCAAAAGATGACCTTCGCCAACTCGTAAAAATGGTCGAAGAAGGAGACTCAATCCAGGTCATAGAGAAAATCACATTTATGTATGAACATAATTTAGCAAAAACACTAGAATCGGAGGTTGCGTCTTGCCGTGAGCTAGCCAGCAGACTCGGCAAGGAAGCTCCTGATGTTGTCTTCAAAAATGACAAATTCATACTCAATAGTAACCTGAGAAAAACCATCAAGAACTGTTTTGTTCACCTTCTGCGAAACTCTGTTGACCATGGCTTAGAAACTGCTGAAGAAAGAAAAAAACAGGGTAAAAATAGTCAAGGTACTATTACTATGTCTGTTAAAAAAGAAAACGACCAAATTTTTATTGCTTTTCAAGACGACGGCCGCGGGCTTGACCTCGCAACCCTGCGTAATAAGTTTCAGGAGCGATTTAATCGAAAAGAGAAAAACTACGAAGAACTTATGAAGCTCATTTTTGAATCTGGAGTATCAACGGCAAAAGAAGTTAGTGAAATATCAGGACGAGGGGTCGGTATGGATGCCGTTAAAAAGTTCATTGAGTTACAAGGTGGCAAAGTTTCATTCGGATTCGGTGAAGAAAAGAACAACTATATACCTTTTACCCTAAAAATATTTTTACCCTTTAGTCAGCCTCCAACTGCCAACGTAGCATAAAGGGATATGACAATAACATTGCCAAAGAATATTAGTTTAAAACCCTTGATCGCAGCTGCCGGCCTTTAACTGGGTTTTCGCTGAGCTGGATTAGGGCTTTTTTAACTAAATGGCGTTCAATCGCAACCATGCTGTGATATGGAAAAATATTAATATTTCCGACTGCTGATGCGGGGATAGCATTATTTCGTGTTAGTGCCCCAACGATATCTCCAGGCCTCATCTTGTTTTTCTTGCCTGCTTCCACACGAATTGTAGATTTTGCTGGTTCGGGTGGTTGGCTTTCACTATCAATATCACTAGCTTTAATACTATTACACACTATATTCATGTATGTTTCGATCCGCTCGATGCGATAATGATCTCTATCATTAATCAAACTGATAGCAATACCTTTTTGATCATGCCGTCCTGTGCGGCCTATTCGATGCACATGAACTTCCGGATCACGAGACAAGTCATAATTAATCACCGACTGCAGAGATTTAATATCAATACCTCTGGCAGCTACGTCTGTAGCTATAAGCAATGATAAACTGCCATTAGAAAAAAGAGCTAAGACTTTCTCTCTATCTTGCTGATCCAAGTCACCATGAAGAGCCTCTACAAAGTAGCCTTGCTTGTGCAAAGCATCAGCTAAATCATCACATGCTTGTTTAGTTTGACAGAAAACTAAGGCTGATTTAATTTCATAGTGACCTAATATATTCATCATCACTTGCTGCTTGTCATGACCAGTCACGTCAATAAAAGCCTGTTTAATCTGCTGAGATTCATGAACAGCCTCAACTTTTACATGAACCGGTTTTGTCTGAAACTTTTGGCTAATTTGCTCGATACTATCTGGATAAGTTGCAGAAAATAGCATAGTTTGCCGATGGGCTGGCAATTTATCCACTATTTCAGTAATAGCATCAAGAAACCCCATATCAAGCATCCGATCTGCTTCATCAAAAACTAAAACCTTTAAGTGTTTGACGTTTAAAGTCCCTCTGCCGAGATGGTCTTTGATTCTGCCTGGAGTTCCTACGATAATATGAGCGCCATGTTCTAAAGATTGAAGTTGCGGCCCTATAGGAGTCCCTCCAGAAAGGGTTAGAATCTTCACGTTATGAATATGTCTAGCAATCTTACGTAATTCCTTACTCACCTGGTCGGCCAACTCCCGAGTGGGACAAAGAACCATGGAGCCGATGCGGAATAGTTTTACATCAAGCTTAGTTAACAGCCCGATACCAAAAGCTGCCGTTTTTCCACTTCCAGTTTTAGCCTGGGCTAGAATATCATTATCGTTTAGAATGACAGGTAAACTCTCTTTTTGAATCGGAGTCATAATCTTGTACCCTAAAGTGTCAAGATTATCTGTCATTCCTTTAGTAAGCGGTAAGTTTGAAAATTCGTTCACGATAGGCCTTTAACTAGTCTCACTGGTTGGAATCAGCTTCCTATATACCTTGGCATGCACTAAATGGCTATTAAATAGGTCTATATACCATGAATTAAAGTCCTGAATAGAGCTCCGAAAACCATAACCAACTGTTTTAAATAGATTTCGAGTGATTGAGAATCTTGGTTATTTGAATCTAAAAAAATGGGGCAAACGAAATGAATCTAGGAATAAATGAGACAAATCAGCTAAAGACATACCCATTAATAGCAAAAAAAGCAGATGGTTATGCTGCTTAGCTAATGATAGGACCTCTGTGAGCCTCAAGCTGCTAGTTGCGTATGCCTCATTCAATGAGGCTCCTAAAGCATAATCGCTACCAGCATACAACCAAATCGTAAGCAGAAGCATATAGAAGCAAAAAACAGCAAAAAATAACCATATTAGTCGTGATAAAGTCCCTAGAAGTGGGACGTGAGACAGCCCCCGGTGCCGGAAAATCAAATGATAAGGGAACCATAACCATCCAAACCATCCCCAAGCTTTTTGACTGAAGGTTCCAGGCAAGTCGAGGTCAGGACTCAGAAAAATAGTCGATATCATAGCACCAAAGGCAACCACCAATACTTCCGCCCTGTGTTCCGGGTAAAAGCTCAAGGCTACAATGCATCCGGAGGAACAGATAACAGTATTAACGATGCTATGCGTTTTGCCTGAGCTCATCTTACCAGTCCCACCGATTTTAACTAAGAATCATAAATGGTTTAGACGTCTATCGGCTCATTTATGTCAGAACTGATCTAAAATAGTCACAGTGTTTGGGCAAAAAAAGTTTTAATTCAATATTTTTCAACAGTTATAAGATACAGACGAAAAGAGCTCAATTTAAGACCTCATTAACATACTGAAACTAGAGACTTAATTAAATTTATTAAAGTATTATTCAAATCTGTCGATAGTGTTTCTATACAATATATGAATGTCCCAAATAATGTAGATTACTTAGATGAAACCTACTATTATCTTTTATTATTTTGGGAACCAAACTATGAACCAGTTCACACCAATACTTGCCTTAATAGTACTTATCGCAACGGTAGGCTGCTCAAATGAATTACAAGAGGCTACCAGTGGAAATGAATCAACTAAGAGTCAAAATCGTTATGGCAGTGAAGGCAATACCAATCTTGGCGCTAATATCTTACTGGAGAACGAAAGCCTGGAAACGCTTTTCGAAGAACCTGCAGAAAGTCCTGAAGCCAAGCCTAGTGATGAACAACCGCTTGCTGAAGGAAACTCACAAGCTGCAGAAGATGAGCAAGCTGCAGAAGATGAGCAAGCTGCAGAAGATGAGCAAGCTGCAGAAGATGAGCAAGCTGCAGAAGATGAGCAAGCTGCAGAAGATGAGCAAGCTGCAGAAGATGAGCAAGCTGCAGAAGATGAGCAAGCTGCAGAAGATGAGCAAGCTGCAGAAGATGATGAAGCAACGAATCCTTCTCAAGAAACCACTGCACAGCAACCTGCAGAAGAAGATGAGCAAACGGCAGCAAATGAAACCGCTGAAGATAATGAATCAGGGAATGAAGCTGAAACTGAAGAAAACCTTGCCCAGCAACCTGCAGAAGAAGAAAGCGCACCAGAAAATAACTCTCAAGACCAGTCCGACTCCAGCGAGAATACACCAACAACTGAAAATAAGTTAAAAGTATGGAGTCAAGTGGATGCAGCCTTTGAAGAAGCTTTGACATCAGGAAGCTTAGACCTATCTCAATGCGAACAAGATGCCTTCACATTTGATGGTTGTGAAAAGGCAGCTCAACGCATGAGCCGAAAAGCAGATAGATTAAAGCGCATATGTATTCGAAAAGCAAAAGTACAATTTAGACTAGACCACCAAGATGATAACTTACGAGTAGCAGAAATTGAGCGCAGGTTAAAAGAGGAAATAGATCCTGATAGTAGAAAACATGTGCGAGTAACAAACCGCTTAGCGGCAAAAAAAGCTCGTATCAAAGCCCGCTTAACAAGTCGCATAGCTAAGATTCAGGATAGGTTTGATCGCGTAGCAACTAGCCGATCTAACTTACGAACCAAGCTAGCACTAAAAGGATGTGTACCAGATAGTAACAGCAGTAATCGGGTTGTAAATGGTAGCTTTGAAGACACTACAATGAAGCGAAGCTGGGATGTATTTACCAGTGATCAAGTTAATGGATGGGACATAGCATGGAATCATGCAGGTGCTTGCAGTGGTAATAAGAGTCCAGGACTCGAAATTCAACGAACTATGTTACTTAGATTCCCAGCAGCCGAAGGTAAACAATATGTCGAACTCGACGGAGACTGTCGTGGCAGAGGCACAAGGAATACTACTGTAACCATATCTCAAGAAATATATACTGTTCCAGGTAACTCTTATCAGGTTAAATTCTCTTATCGAGCAAGACCAGCGCGCAATAAAGGTAATCAAGCTTTAAAGGTAATTTTTGACGGCGATTCTGTCTTTGCAGAAGAAAACATCGAACAAACAGACGAATGGCAAACAGCCAGTATCACAGTTGATGCAACCAAATGGTCAACCCAGTTAAGTTTCTCTGATTATGGGGATGCCAACTCTTATGGAACCTTACTTGACAATATCGAGGTATACGCACTCGTAGACTAATTATCATATCCACTGACCAATATATTGATCAATAAAGCGGTGGCCTATATAGGCCACCGCTATTTACTTTTATTCTAAAAGTAAAGACCAAATTGTATGCCGGAATAACCACCTAACTGCTTTTCTTCGTATTCAGCTTCAGTTGTCTTAACAGAAAAAGATCTCGATTGATATCCAATGATGAAATCCACAAAAGTTTTAAAATTAAAGCGCGCCTCTACTGATTGATCAACCCTCTGCCCCATTTCGCTGATGCTAACCGCCTGTTTTGTGGGAGGGGCATAGACAAGCCCTTCTGCAGCAAGTATCACGTGATTCCATAAAGGAAGATTAAAAGACAACCCACCTCCTACAGAAGTACCAGATACATCTGCAAGGGTTGTATCTTCCTTACGAATAGATAACTGAGAAGAACCGGCAATGATCGTCGGGGAAAACCAACCCAAGCGCTTAGAAAGACGTACTTCCTGCCATTTTGCGTCCATCTGACTATTGTTGAGAGAATAGGGAACAGACTGTTCAGTGCTCACAAAAGCGAAATTTAGACTTCTCAAAAGTCCTGCATGAGATCCTATTGTAATCGTAGACGAAGAACCTATATCTTTTGTACCAGCAATCTCACTCTGATAAGAACTCACAGTCATAACGCCACGGAAATAAGCCGTCATACTTTCTCTTTGCAGCCAAGGACCGTTAGGTTCACCATAAGTTTCTCCACTTAGACTAATTCCCAAAATCACAGACATTAAAGACAACAGAAAATGTTTCGTCGCCTCTCTATTCTTTCTTTTAATTTTACTTGAAACCATCTTTACACCTCCCTTACGCCATTCACTCTATGTTATTCGGCAAAGATGGGTTTTCCATTACCCCCCTCTTTTGACGTCTGCTTTTAGCGACATCCAAAACTATCTATAATCACTAGTAATAAAAATTGAAAATTAGCAAACGCTTATATTATGAACAGAAAAATGGGGGAAAAAATGCAGGGAATTTTAAATTATTTTCTTTGTATCAGCTTTGCGACATCATTGATTTTACCCTAATTAAGGCCGTACTATCGTGAATCCATCTAACTTGATTCACTATTTTAAAATAGAATCATCTATCTGGTGAAAGTTAAAACTAAAATAAAATAAATCACGAATTTCATACAAATTCTAAATTAATAGGGGGATGTGGCTTTTGACTGCGGTGTGAAACATACAGATAGTATCGATTATGCCATGAATCCTGAATAGAGGCACATCAAGCTCACTAATCAAACATAGGTAGCCTACAGCTCATTTTTTAAGAAGCTTGAGTTATTTAGTTTCAATTCCAGGTAAAATAATATCAAATTCAGCTCCTTTTTCTGTCTCCTGATTAACGAAAATTTTTCCACCATGGCGGCTCACTATGGTTTGAACTATGTTTAACCCTAGCCCAGTGCCTTGTTGTTTATTAAGAGTCACAAATGAATCAAAGAGACTATCTATAATTTCTTTCGGAATCCCTGGTCCATCATCAGCAACTCGAATCACAATGTTTCCATTATCAGACTTACATGAAATATATAGTGAATTACCAGGAGATAGCACTCCAAAAGCATTATTAGTTAAATTAAATATTGATCGCTGCATTTTAGATTTGTCTATCCTCAGGAGACCATCATACTGAATATCCTTATGGAGCTTGATTTCTTTCAATTCACACTCCACTTCTAATAGATGAAAAACTTCGTCAAAAAATTCAGTAGCTTTTAAGTCTTCAAATTTGAAATCCATTTTTTCTTTAATATAGCTCAAAATCTCCTGAGCCATAATTTCCATTCGCTTAGCTTGATTGCTAATCATGGTTGCAAATCTAATCCGCCTAGGATCAGCTATTTCTTTTTCCCCAAGAAATCTTGCGGCCATCAAAATGGCGGCCAGAGGATTTTTTAAATCATGAACAATAGTACTACTAACGCGACCTATAAGAGCAAGTCTCTCAGACTTTTCCTGAGATTCATATAAACGCTGGCGTTGAATCATAGAAGATATCTGAGCACAGATTACACGAAAAAAACCAAGATCATTATTATCATAATAACCACGATCGGCATTTATAACTTCAACAATCCCTAATACTTGAGTACTCGCATCACCTAGATAATCACTTATTAACAATGGACTCATCATTATATTTTTTACAACGGCGCTATGTTTTTCCCCATAAAATTTTCCGTGTTCACTATCAGATGCTATATCATTTTTAATAATGGGTTCACCACTTTTCATAACTTGTTGTATCAAATCATCTCTCTGATCCACCTGGACGGTGCTAGCTTTCTCTGGTTCGCAACCTACGATAAATGAGTACTGCTGATAGCAAGATTCATCATCTAAAAGCAAAATCATTCCCGACGATGACTCCGTAGCTAAAACACATTCTTCTATTGCTGTATGCATACATTCATCAATGGGCAGACCAAGGTTATTATCCTTTTCCAGCTTAAGAATAATATCCATTTGATTTACTTTTTTCAGTAAATCATGTTTAGTCTCTTCGAGCTTAACTACTAATTCATTTTTTTCTTTAAGAATAAGACTTGATTCAAGAATATTGGCTATCGCAGATCCTAATGACGTCACAAAAGACTTATCTCGAGAATCAAACTTTCCTTCAAGTTTATTCATTACTTCAATGCAACCAATAGGATCATCATTATTACTAACAATAGGAATACACATGATTTCTTTAGTCTTATAACCAGTTTTTTTATCAATTTCTTGATTAAAGCGAGGGTCCGCATAGGGGTCTTGAGTAATAACCTCTATACCTGAATCAATAACATAACCGGCTATTCCTGATCCTTTAGGAAAACTAATCGTTTTCCACTCATTAGTCATGACCTTAGCATTAATGACTTCATTTTTCTTATCCAAAAGAAAGACCGAACAACAATCGGCCTTAACAGCTTGAGCTATTTCAGATGCCAAATAGGTAAGATTGTCATCATGATGTCCTACTCTTAAGTTCTTGGTAATATCAACCAATAACTTAAGATCATCCAAATTGTTCATCGTTTTTTGGTTTCTCACTAAGAACCCCTTACGCACTAATATAAAATCTTACTTAGGTATTTATTTTTCGATTTAAATAGATCTGATGCTAAGCTAGGTGAGATCAAAAGAGCCCATTAATATATTATAACAATCTCAGTCAAAAACGCCATCCAAGATGAAAACTTGAGGCATCTCGTAGAAACCGATTGAACAGCTAATTTAGAAATTTGAATTACCCAAAAGACCGGTCATACGAATCAGTCCTCCTTCTGAATGACTGATCCAGAAACCTTTGCTATCAGATATGACACTATGAGCATGTCCATAATTTATATCGACTGATCCACATGAACTTACCTGCGCTGGGGAATTCATATCAAAGCACAATAGGCCTTTCGATTCATCTGCTACATATAAATATTGATCATTAAGATGAAGTAGCGTCGGTGATAAACCTATTTTCTCATCCATAGCAACTAATGATGTTTCACCATCATTATTTTTTCGCTGAAACCAAAATATACCCAGATTCATAACGCTAACAACAATAGAATTACCTCGAACAGCTAAATCGTTAATGCCACCGGCCAAGGGTAATATCGCTAATTCCTCGATAGCATCAATATCATTTACATCGAGGAGGACTAAACCATTAATATCACCCAATATAGCAAAACCATCCTTTACCAAAGTCTTAGTGTAATTCATAGTATTCCCAATAATTCTTATGACGCCAGGGTTCTCCGGGTCCATCACATCCAGATGCATAAATGCTCCGTTGCCGCCCATCCAAATTTGTTTATTCCAATAGGAAAGGCTATGGAAACCACCTGTAAGTGCAAAGTTTCTAACCAATACCAACTCTTTATCATCAGAAAGTTTCCATATCTGAAAGGCATCGTTACCTTCCTGCACGTTGCGCCTATAGCAATATATATAGTTCCCTATTACTGTTAAATGGTGCCAACTATATAGCTTATTTCCTGAAACTAAGCTTAGTTGTAATGCCGCATCGGCAGTAACATCCCAAACAGACAAGCCCTTAGCGCTTGCCGCAATAATCAAATCATCCAACATTTCTATGCTTTCCACAGCAACTAAACCATCAAAACTATCAGAAACCGTCCCTAAGGGAGATGCAGTCGACTGGAGTAACAGATCTTGTGAACCTGTTACGATCCAAGCCATTTCATCAAGGATAACCATACTTTCTATAGGTTCTTGATAGTCCACTACTTCCGGAGTACCCAAGAGATCGTCTCCTGGATGATTATAACGCAGTAATCCAACACTTCCGCATGAAACCCAAATATCTGATTGGGTAATCTCGATGTCACCATCACAGGAAATATTCTCATCACGGGTTCTCACCACTAGAGCACTTGGCTCGGCTGCGTCTATCAACTGCAACCCCTGATTTTCTAGTATCCATAGACGATTCGATTCAATATCAATATGCAAAGCCTTAATCTCACTCTGAGCTTGATATTCACCCGATAAAACTGGCTGTATTGGATCAGAGATATCCCAGATATATATCTTATTAGCAATGTTGCTAGCGATTAGTAGCTGATCTGTGAGAAGTATATGTTCAGCGATCATATCTATTTCAGATCTTAGCATAACTGCGGCATTCGGTGACTGAGGCAAATCCCAAATCTGAATCACTTGACCTGCAAGTGCTAATCTACTGTCTTTTCGGGCTAAGGTATGTACACCAGGCATACTCCTTTGATCTATAAATTCAGGTTTTTGCGGATTACTAATATCATAACGCACGAGAAATCCTTCTTCGGGATCAGCTAACCATAGCCATTGATTCTGAATGGTCATGTCCGTTACATAATGACCATTAATTTGACTTAATTGATCAATTTTGCCCTGTTCATTATTATCTAATAATGCAAAACCCGATGATCCCTTGCTCAATAAGAGAAGATCATTTTCAATCCTTATCCTCTCAGTCTTTCCACCTATAGATAAGGATATAGACGATGATTGCATATAAAAGCTTCTACTCTCGTAACCTCTATTACCATTCGAATCCACCTGACTAAGCGCCACAGTCTTTTTACCTGGTGATGAAGATGTGAAAGCAACTTCAAAAATACCGGTAGTGCACTGGACTTGTGTTGGACCAGACAAACCGTAGAGAGTGATATTAATCACCAAGGCATCTTCACATTCACCAGACAAAGTAATCTTATTATCAGAAATAAGATCACCATCAGCTATATCATCTATTTTCAGTATGGGCGGAAATTCATCTTCTATAGGAGAAGGCAAGGGAATAGCATCCGTCCATGGTGATTCATCAATCCTACCATCTTCTGAAAGACAAATATAAGATCCATAAAGAACCCTACCGCCTTCCATATTTCTAAGAGAAAATTTTGCCTCGGTATTATTGACGAAAGAAGTACTATAATCCCATGGTGCAGATTGATCTTCATCTAGACGCATAACACATTCAAACATCAAGCGCTTATCTTCAATATGATTCGTTAAAGTCATTTGCCACTTAGGTAGATCAAACGATATGATTGGGGAGTCCATATCGATTTCCCCCAGCTTTTCAGAAGCATTCAATGTTAGCGGTTCCTGCTGAATCTTTAGAAAATGCTGATCTACAATAATTTGATTTAATAGAACTACCTGGTAAATACCACGTCCCTTCATAGGCAAAACGATTTTATTCTGATTCGTAAGTAAATCATAAACTGGAATGACACCTATTTCATGCTCACCATTTTCATCAGTGATCAGGTATATTAAAGCCATTTGGTCGACTAATGCTAAATTAAGACTCATTTGACCCCATGGAAGATATAAGTATGTTTGGGCCCATTCATTTTCGGATAAAGGCTTCAAACTATCTACAAAAACAGAAGGACCTATCGATCTTATACCGGAATGCAAATCAAGATATATAGCGCTAATATCATTTGCGATATTTGAGCCAGGTAAAATTGAGAATTTATTGTCTTCAGCGAATATCACCGGATACGTCAATACCGCAGCACTGATACCACCATTAAATTCACCTCTAACTGCATCGATAGATCCATCTCTATTTTTTAAATGCTCAAAACCACTATTAGCGTCAGCGAATTCCTTGCATCCAAGAATAGAGATGAAAATAAAAGTAATTTGGCAAAAAAATGCAAGACATTTGACATTGCTCAGATTGCTCATGATATACCTCTAAATAATTCATCAGCTCTAGAAGGGGCCAAGCATTATCAGGCTTCAAAACCTCGTGCTCAATATGAACCTTTGTTTAGTCATATTCCTCTAACTAGGTAACCCTTATCCATGGTATCGGCAATCTCGATTGTAGATAATTCCTTCCCTTAGAGTAGTTATTTTTTCATTAAAAAACAGTATATTACGCCTCACTATAGCCACTGAAATTATTTCAATTTTTTTTGAAAAAACCGTGGCCGTTGATTTAATTGACGTTTTTCTTTCTATTACAGAGACTTACGATTTTTTTTTGATTGAAATCATAAAAGACTCCGCCCTAGCAATTGGGTTTTCCATAAATGATTTCATTTTTTTCGAATGAATATAAATATTTGAGAAATATATTTCAGAAAAGATCTGAGTCAACCGTAAGACACAAAGTGAGTCCGCTCACAAAGAAGAATTTTCGCGTATGTAAATAGAGAAAATCGGAGAGCATATGAAAAAATTATTTCTTGTCGTGATCATTGACTGCCTTTTACGGGGCACTCCAGCATTTGCAGGTGAAGGTCTGAGCAAACCAATTGACAAACAATTACATGACTCAACCAGTATACTGCACAACAAACTGATTTCTATAGTCAGTGATCTCAAGTACAAAGACCGCGCAGTTTTAGAAGATGACCTTTCAAGAACAATGAAGGCTATCAAGACAACAATTAATGTTCATAGGAAAAACAAAACTTTTATCCCATAAAAATTTGACGATTTTTGTTCGAGCCAAGGCCGCCACCCCAATTGCGACCTTGGCTTTTTTTTCTTTCTAAGAGTACGAAGGATATATAGATAATGTTGAAATTAATTGAGAGGCGTAACAGATATATTCGACACCTTCAACATTAGATTTTCAGGTGTTTTATTGGTCAACTTGATCTGTAAAAAATCGACTACTTTTCCTTTACATGTACTAACAGCAAGATCAGTATTAGCATCATTTTTAGCAATTTCAGCTATTTCTTCGTATTCAGGTGGGCTCTCAGAATCTGCTTCGGAGAAACAGCGAGCTTCTAAAGTAATAGCAGGCCAGTCCAAAGAATCTTTTTCTTCTTTATCTAGATTGTCAATGTGCTCCCAGTTAAATCTAGCGGAAACTAACTTTGAATCTGCTCTATAGCCTTCCGAGGATTTCAAATCAAAAGTATTCTCACCATTCGTAACATATAGTGTAGCGCCAGTAAAATCTGTATACATATATGGATCACCCGTTACTTCGGCAATACGGGTGATATCAATACCTAGAGTTGGATCATTAGGATCTTTCAAGTTCAATAAGTATACCTGACCTGGATTCTGTCTTGTCATACCGATAATACGCCCTCCACTCATGGCACTTATAGGTCCTACATAGGTATTAACTACACTTCCGACATTATAAGTCGCAAAACCTGCACAGTCTTTATCCTTATGAAAACAATCAAAAGGAGTAACACGCATGGTCATATCCCTGTTCGTAGTCCAAACAACCTCGCTCTGATTTTCATAAGACATCGTATAAAAGCCATTTCCATTGAGAATCTTATTATCTCTACCAGCCAATGCATAGGAACTAGAAACATTTGCTATTTTTCGGGGTCCTAGAGTTAGAGTTGGGAGATTATTCGAGACAAAATCCTTATTGATCGGACTGGCTAAAGCTAAGGCATTGGACACTGTACTATTAGCATCCGGAGCCGTTTTCAAAGAAATAGCCATAACAGTATTACGAACAAAATTTGAATAATAAATGAGATTCTGTTGATCGATATAACAGCTATAACCCCAGCGAGTAGCATCATTCGCATTAATTGGCTTTGCATTAAATTTAGCAGGATCAAATACGGGGGTATATGGAGCTTCTTCTGTCAATGGTATTTCTACAAAAGCTCCGAGCCCATAGCCCATACCAATGAAACGCTTTCCGTCACGTTTGTAGGAAACAATGCAAGCACGATCACTGTCCAGAAACAAACTAACGCCAGCTAAAGGAGTTTCTCCAGACGAAGGAAATTTAAAAAAGTTTTCTGGACTATTTAAGTTACCCGATCCTGCCACCGCCGGATCCACTGCCGCTGTCTTTTCAGGATCAACCCAATATAGATACCCGCCAGTTCTTGTAAGGACTAGACCCGATTCAGTGACATAGGTTCTTGTGCCACCATTTCCACCAACTGCCCCAAACCATTCTTTTTTTTCTTTAACTTGATTCTCGTCATCCAAAGTAAACTGATATACATTCCCTGGGCTGGTAGCGACATAAAAGAAGTTATTCTGCGCTGGAATAATTTCCTGAGTTAAGCTCACACTCTCCCCAGGCACATACACTGTTACCTCAGTGCCTTGAGGCAATGCTGGAGCTTCGCTAATAATAGGCGTTGCTTGGTCTCCCGCTCTCTTGCGGGTTTCGGACTTGAAATCTTCACCATTTTCAGGAAGGCAAGCCGAAAGAGATATCAGCAATGCAGCTGCACTTAGATTCTTATTATTATGCATCAAAAACCCTCGCTAAAAACCCGGATAAGAAACATCCTATTTTATCTTTATAACTCGGTGACCTTGATTATTTATATATTCTACCCAGCTGGTAGCGCTGATCACCTTCAAACCATCAACGATAATATCGATCCTAATTATATCATCTACCTGCAAGCTTTGATCACAAATCAAAGCCCGGTTAGGACTAAGAGAGTCATTTATTTTTCCAACACAAGACTGACCAGCTGTTCCAGACTTAAGTTCAGACCACGATTTAGTAAAAGCAAGTTTGCCATCACCCCCAAAAAATTGGACTGCATCGGGGGTAGTTGATTTTAAATCTACTTCGAATTCAATATTTAAGGCTTCAGAATGAGACGAGGGAAGTGTTTCTCGCTTTTGATCATCTGATACTTCTCCCAAAGCCTTAATAGATGTTTTTTGACCTAGAGGAGGCATATTAACTTCAGCTCTCTTACCGCAGCTATATCCCAATATACTAACTGCGAATATACATAGTTTAATCCGCTTCATTATTAGCTAAGCCTCCGAAAAAGAATCCGTTATCCTCCTTTTCGGCAAAATCGCCAAAAAACTTTCGGGATAAAGAGCACTAAACCATAACAACTTGATTTTATTTAATAAAAAAAAGATCGAGCATGAACTTATACTATCATTTGAATGGGATTCTTTACCAAGCAAGTTCTAGCTTAGAGCGGCACTTGAAGCGCATGACTAAGACTTAATTTAGCCCAAATCAACCTTCGGATATAGACGAGTCATTTATATTGGATGGCGAAGATCATAGTAAGACATTTTTCGAAAGGCTCGGTCAGAACCTTTTATAAGCAACTATAATGACCGAGCTTTTTCCATTAAGATCAACTTAATATATCCGGCTATATTTTATGCGAGCACTCTATCTGCAGAAGCAGCTTTTCGCTTTTCTGACCATGTCACCGCCAAAGCCAACAAGAAAATAACGGCATTGATAGCGCCCATTAATACGAATGGAGCTGATGGATGAATGCCATCAAAGAGATGCCCCCCGGCCTTGGTGGCAATCAAAATCCCAATTGCACCAAAGAAGCCAAAGACTCCAACAACTGATCCTCTGGTCGCTGCTGGCGCCTGTTCACCAATGAGGGCTTGGCTAGCAATAACCCCACTAATTTCACCAATGCCAACAAAAACAGAAGCGATGATCATCGCAGCACTTGAAGTATCATCTACTAACCCTAAAGAAGAATATCCTATTGCAGCCAAGAATAAAGCTAAAGCAACAGCTTTAACTCGATCGATACGATCGCAAATAAGACCAATAACAGGAGCCCAAAACAAAGCAGCACCCTGAGAAATCGCAAAAATGACTCCGGCCAATTTTAAGGCTTCGGCACTAGACAAACCTGCGGCCAGCCCATCCTGCATCACCCACAATGATAAGAAGGTCCCAACAATAGCCAGATCACCTCTAGAAACAAAGGAACTAGCGTAGGCCAAAGCAATCTTAGGATTTTTACCAGCGGCTATGCCTTCACGAGTCAGCTCTAATAAGCTCTTATTTTGTTTTACCTCACTGTGTTTGGTCTTTTTTAATCCCAAAAAAGCGACAATGGCTGTCGCCAAACATATTGCTGCAACCGTCCAAAAACTCCATGAGCCGGCCTCCCTTGCAGTGACAGTCTCAGACTGATACCAAAAAGGAAGCTTTGATAAGACCATAACAATCAGCATAATACCCAAACCGGTCATCACACCAACAACGCCGGCAAGTTTGCCTCTATATTCTTCTTCAGGATAATCCGCCATCACTGTGCCAAGCATGGCGGCGATACAGGCAGCACCCACAGCAAAAAACAATCTGACAGCTGTCAGTTCACCAATGCTGGTAACCATAGGAAATAGAAAATAGGCACAACCTACTATTATAAATCCTAAACCATAAATGCGTGATCTCCCCAATTTATCGGAAAAAGCGCCTATGAAACCAATCAAAGCAATAATAACAATCTCGTTCCAAAAGACCTGATTACCAGAAACAGCCCCTTGCTGACCCTCGGGGACACTCAAAAATTCGGTTAATAAATATGGCTGAACAAAATTGATAAAAGCCATCATACAAGTCGAAAAGAACGCAACATATAAATAGCTATATAAGTGACTTTTCTTTACCCCTGGAGCCAAAACAATTGGTCCAACCTTTTCATTTTTCGTATCGATCATATCCGCCGCCTCATATAGTCAACCATAATGACAGTATTCACATCCTGCATTTCAAAGCAGGAGCACCTATAAATATAAAGATCTTCTGAGATATCTGGCAACATTGATAACATAGTTCATCGCACAGATACAACTACTTAAGGTTGTTGCGCAAGGCGGCGCGGGTGGCGCAATCGATCACACTAAAAAACTTATTTATAGGATGGCGAGATTTGACAGGTTGATGACCTGGCACCCAAATAATGTTTGGTCTAACTTGGTCCACTAAAGTGAAAAAAAGCCGATAACTAGAGGCATAAGTCAATTGTTTCTTCGATCTTTTACTTTGAAATTGAAGGCTCTCAAGTTTACTGCGGCGTGTTAATAACTGCGCAACGCTCTGGCTATCTGTATATATGGTCACCTCGATGCTTCCTGTCTGAGGAGCTTCTGAAAGTTTCTCTGCAACAATAAGTTGCATCAGCCAAATCACTGTATTCAGTTCAGCTTCTACACAACTATTGCATGTAAAGGTCTTTGTCATAATAGATGGAACAGATAGATCTAACTTTTCGGATGACTGAAACGAAGATAAAGAAGGGGAAGCAGAGTTTAAATTCCCTCTGCTCAAACACAGAAAACCACCAACTCCAGTTTTTGAATTCTTGTCAAAACTAGCATCTGAAAAAAACAGAAATTTTGAACAAGTGGAGTTAGCGGGGACTTCTGAGCCACTAATATGCTTTGGACTACTGCCGTTGGTTATTACCAACGACTTCCGCCGCCACGATTACCTCGAGGCTTGTCTTCAGCAGCGTTCACTTTGATAGTACGACCATCTAGATCGGTACCATCCATTTGTGAAATAGCAGTACTGGCAGAATCTACTTCTTCAAAAGTAACAAAACCAAACCCACGGGATCGGCCTGTTTCTCGGTCAGAAATAACCTTTGCTTCACTTACACCACCAAATTGCTCAAATGCCTGACGGAGGCCATGGTCATCTGTATTCCAGCTCAAACCACCCACAAATACTTTATTAGTCATAACGTCTCACTTCACTGATCGCAGTGCACTATTTGTCTCACCAAATAATACCCAACATTTTTCCAAGATTTCCTACAGTTACCCATTACTATTTTGCTGTTCATTTTACAAGAGAATGCGGAAAATTAGTCTCCTCGAAACCAAGAATACCATGGATTTGGAGGCCCCATCAGCCCTGCCCTAACGTCGAAGTACCTGATTTTAATATCCAAGTCTGTGGTTTCTGGTCTCTCGAAACCATACCACGAAACATCGTTTTCGAATTGAATATCATCACTGGTGTTCCCAAATAATCAACAGCGATCAGACCTCCAGCCCCAGCCGGCAACAATGCAACTACTTGTTGCACAGCCTTTTTTACGCACATACCTTGATAGAGCATCAGATAATGAACTTCAGCAGCAGCCATATTGCGGATAAACTGTTCCCCCCAACCTGTGGCTGAGACCGCACAGGTCCGATGATCAGCCCAAGTGCCAGCACCTGGAATAGGGCTATCACCCACCCTGCCGTACTTTTTATTGGTCATTCCCCCAGTCGAAGTAGCCGCCGCCATTTTGCCGCGCATATCCAAGGCTACAGCTCCCACAGTTCCATACTTACCATCATCTGCAATATTAGAATGATCTAGAGAAACCAAATCTGATGACTGTGCCCGCTCCCATTGTTCACGCCGATATTGGGTTTTGAAGTATTCTTGATCCACTAGGCTAATACCATGCTCCTTAGCAAAAACCTCTGCTCCTCGCCCCATCAAAAAATCATGTTGTTCAAAATCATGAACTTTTTGCGCAAGTAATATGGGGTTTTTCACTGCCGTTAACCCTGCCACTGCCCCTATTTTACGCTCACCAGTCATGACCATGGCGTCTGTCTCACAAGTACCCAAATTGCTAATAACAGAACCTTTACCGGCATTAAACAGAGGACTGTCTTCCAAGATACGAACGACCGTGCACACACTATCAACCGCATCACCCCCCTCAGCTAATACCGATCGTCCTTGTAACAAAGCATCGGACATGGTTTGATGATATTGTTCGGCATTAGCTTTGAGGTAGCTATCACTTACAGCACCAGCTCCCCCATGAATCACTAGAGTATAATTTTCATTCATAACGGCTCCTTTACCTATGATCGGGAGCGTACTGAAACTTGGTTTAATTGTCTACTCGAGGAGTTAAAACTTAGATCAAAGGAGAATAGAATGCTTAGGGAGCAGTAAGACTATGCAAGGAATAAGACGATTCAGGACCACTTAATAAACGGATACCACTACCTGCTAATTTAATCCTAAGTGAACAGCAAAAAGAGTGAAGCTTATCTTCATCAAATTGCCCTGACCATAGTAAAGAAAAAATCGCCGGACCACTTAGGGATTTTTCTGACTCCAAAGCTGATATTAATTTTTTTTCATCTTCATTTAACGCTCCGGTAACACCGAAAGGACCTACCTTGGTATTATTTTCCCCACCAGAATTAGAGTCCTTCTGCGACCCACCTATGAAATGGTCTATGCGCTCCAGTAAATGATTACGATAGAGAGGTTGGGCAACACATTCATCAACACCATAAGAATAACATCCATCCTTTAATTCTTCAGAATCATTAGGAATACTCAAGATAATTGGGCATCGCTCAACAAAGTATCGAAAAGGTTCAGTACACAATTTTGTCTTGTCTAACTCATTAGAAGCTACTGAAGTCAGCAACAATTTTGGAGTAAGATCATGCTTGGTAAATTCTATAACTTCTGAATCAGACTCAATAAATTCGACTTCATATTTAGCCGCAAACCAAGCTTGAAAAATGTCTTGTACCAAAACGCCTTTTTCCCAGACTAGAATATCCACTGCAATCTCCTATCATTACAACCCTTGTTATGATATCTGATTTGGTCACATAGCTACAACAATAATATTAATTAGGATGTAGATAGAGATGCTCAATAATGAGTTCATTATTATGGATCATTTGCTCAAACCGAGTGTAAATACCATGTCCAAAACAAGATGCAATAGCATTAGGCTGAAAACGGCTGCTATCACCATAATCCACCAATAACGTTTTCCCCCATGGGGATACACGCATTCCCGAACCGACGCGCTGCACCCAAAGCCGGGGAGACCAACCGGGGCCTAAAATATGATCTAACTGGCTATTTAGCAACCTATCATGAGAAGAAGCCGGCAATGCATCTGAACCTTCAATACCCCATTGTTGAATATAATCTCCCCCTGAAGTTGTCATAAAGCCTAGAGATTTCACAGCCAGATAACTATCACCACGATGATTAACAATATGTAAGCATCTTATTTTTGAGTTTAGAAACCATGGATACCGAATAGGGGCGCCAAACGTAACAAAATCAAACTGCAACTTCCTTATCAAGCCAACTCGTTTTTTAAGCTCTTTTAGATCATATCCCAGAGATTCTGCCGCAGGAAATAATTTACGTCCCAACTCAGTATCTCCAAGCCAATTACTAACAATAGCAAATACCTGTCCAGCATGAGAATGACCTTGAAGTAAAACCTTGTCCTTGGATCGCCAGCCTTTTTCCCTCATATCATCAGCCAACTGCCAGACAAGGATTAATGCTCCTCTCAAACGGTCTGCATGATGATTACCAGAAGGCCAGTCCATATTCATCACAGGAGGATACCCTCCCATCGATTGATTTAGTATTTCAATATATGCGGGTAAAAAATTACCTGTGTCTTTCACAACCTTATCAAAATGCGATTTTAACCGTTTACCTAGCTGTCGTTCAATTAAGGCAGCTCGTTTAGGATATAGTCTCTTGAGGAGATCAATCACACCAATAGGATCAGTACCAACAAAGGTTCCATGCAAGAGATATATAGCATTCACACCTGCATCTTCATATTTCCTGCCAATAGATAGCATACATCGGTTCCAAGGCAAGTACTGTGCCTCAGCAGTCAAAACACTTCTATTAAATTCAGGAGTTTCTGGGCGCTTAAGTATTTCCCAAGAAGTTGTTGGCAGTTTGCGACTATAGCCTACAGTCACTTCCGGTTTTACGGGACGAAGAAAGAACCATATTAAAAGGAGAAAAACAAGCAGACAAGAAATCGCTATCGCAGTATATAAAACAGCTTCATTCATTGCCTATATCCCATCAATTCCTTCGCCAGAAACCTGGAAGAAAGATCACCAAGACTGTAAAAACCTCAAGTCGCCCAATAAGCATTAGCAGGGACAAAAAGTACTTCGTAGAATCAGCCATCCACGCATAGTTAGCAGTCACACCAACTCGCCCAAATCCTGGCCCTATATTATTGACAGTTGCAATAATAGCAGAAATTGCCGTAAAACCTGTTAGTTTTTCTGAATCTTCTAGAATAAGAAGTATGATTGTACTCACAATCATGATCGCAAAAACTGCGACCACATAAATTAAAATACCCTGTTTTTGTTGATGATCAAGAGCATTATTACCTGCGACAATAGGTCTAACTACAGAGGGACGATAGATACGCTCTAATTCATGAAATAATAGCTTAACTGTGGTAACTATACGAATCACTTTGATACCACCACTGGTCGACCCTCCACAACCACCAATAAGCATGACAACTAACAGAATCACCTTCGGCAACATAGGCCAACCATCGGAATCCGCATTTGACAGACCTGTTGTTGTTTGGATGGATACCACCTGAAACATGCTGTGGCGAAAGATAGATTCAAGCTCTCCCCCCAAGGGATTCGACTGACCGTTAGATAAAACGGAACCAGCATGTTGACCAAACATATCTAGATATGGTCGATGCAGCATACTCATAATAACCATCAATGAAGCTATCACCATAATCGCAGAATACCAGCGAAACTCTTTATCCCTAAATAACCTCCGGGAACGACCTTTAATCACCTGATAATATAAACCATAATTCACCCCTGCGATAAACATGAATAGAATCACAATCCACTGATTAACCGGCGATAAAGCACCTGCACTGGCATTATAAACCGCAAAGCCAGCACTGGATGCAGTCGTCATGGCAAAGTTAATCGCAGCAAACCAAGTTAAATCAGGATCAAACCATTTCATAATGAGAGTCTGAACTACGGTCAAACCTAAATAAATCAACCAGAGAATTTGTGCTGTTTCCTGGAGTCTCGGAGACGAACCGTCTGGAGACAACCCTGAGGTCTCAGCTCTAAAGATTCTAGCCTTACCAACCATCGGGAATACCGCCACAAATAAAACAACGATCCCGAGACCACCCAACCATTCCATAAAAGTACGCCACAGCAAAATGGGACGAGGCAATAATTCTATATTGGTTAACACCGAAGCCCCTGTCGTAGTCAAACCACTCATAGCTTCAAAAAAACAGTTGGAAAAATGAAAGAAGTCAACGCCATTTTGCAAGACAGGAGGCAGCATGCGGGCCCAAATAAAGAAAGGCAGAGAGGAGATCAATGCCCCTAAAAGCCACGAAACAGTAACCAATAGCATCGCTTCTCGAAGATCAATTTTTTTTTGGGCATTGCGACCAGCTAAAATCAACAGCCCTGACACAGCGAACCCTATAAGCATAGAAGCACTTAGAGCTTGAACGGTTTCAAGCATGCGACGGTTGTCACTATCCAAATATTCCCATAAGGCCAGTCCTAAGCAAAAAACCATGGAACAACTCAAGAGGAACATGAGCATACCCAAGTTCTTAAACACCGGCTTATAATTCATGTCGAACCTCAGCGTACGAATAGTTTCTTAAGAGGCTTTTCTATTGCCTTTGGTCCAATAATAATCAATTTATCGCCAGCCTCGATGGAATCTTCTTTTTTAGGGGCAAATACTCGTCCACCTCGTTGGACCGCAGCTACAAAAGCTCCTTTAGGAACACTAATATCCTGGAGGGCCTGACCAACAGCATCACCTTGATGCCGTGCTGTGGTCTCGTATACAAAAGCCACTCCTTCTATCGCGGCCGTCTGTTTAACCGCAGCATCATCAATCATGCGAATGAGCTCTTTAGCACCTTCAATTTTGGGACTAATAGGGCGATCAATGCCTATACCTGCCAGAGAATTAAGATAGTTTGAGTTCTGAACCACGGCGAAAGTCTGACCCACCCCTAGTTTTTTGGCCTGAACAGAACCAAGAATATTATGTTCTTCGTTATTATCAACGGCAATATAAGCAAGACATTCACCAATATGTTCTTCTTCAAAGATGTGAGGATCCACCGGGTCACTATTCAGCACAGTGATTTTAGGAAACCTGGTAGCAAAATCTTCAGCCTTTGAAATATCTTTTTCAAACAGACGCACAGAAAAAATCCGATGATCAATTTCGGCTAGTAGCCACTCGGCAATAGGCGTCGCCCCTACTAAAACAATGTCTCTGTGCGGAGTTTTGTGCTTTTGAAATATACTTTTAACTTGAGGAAGAGTTTTTGCCGGTCCAATCAGAGTGACTAAATCTTGATTATTTATCACAGCATCAGCATTAGCCATTTCTACTGGACCATCCGCCCGCCTGATCGTTGTGATGCGAACTCCTGGTGGCAACTTGAGATCACGCAACTGACTGCCAGCAGCGGAACTATTATGCTTAACCAAAAACTGACGAACTTCTATGGTATTACTCGCAAAACGCTGTAATGCGATCACGCCTGGGCCACATAACTTGCTCAAAATAGCCCGTGCAGTCAACTCATCTGGGCAAATCAAAGCATCCAAAGATAGGATATCTTGATAATCCATCATCTTATTGCTGTAAAAAGTCTTTTGCCGAACCCTTGCAATAACTTTATGCGCTCCTAACTTGCGGCCAATGGCTCCAGTTAGAAGGTTGATTTCATCAAAACTAGTCGCTGCGATAAGGACATCACATTCATCCACCTGAGCATTTGCCAGCACATTAGCATGACAAGATGAACCATAAACCGCACGGACTTCCACTTTGTTTGAAAAGTCCTTCAGCGTCGCCATGTTATTATCAATAATCGTGATATCATGACCATCTGTCAAAAGGACTTCAGCGATATACCGCCCCACTTCGCCAGCACCGCTAATCACGATATGTTTTTTGGCATGTCCCACGCTGATCCTTCCGCCTTTTTAATCATTGGCAAAGCTCTCTGCCATTTCAGGACCTGTTTAACAGATTAATAAACTCATTCCTACGGGAGACTGCCTACTCACCTTAGCCATAATGACTCACATCTAGTGTAACATCACTCAGTGAACCAAGTACCAAACGAGAAAGTGATTCCTGAGAAATTTGACCTAAGCGAGACTCGGCTAACCATGCTTTCTGAATCTGCCCGGGATGGAGACCTCTCATGTTCAACAGAGAAAAAGCCATCTGCATTGGGGCAAACGAAGGATTAAAAGCAGCATTTTCACAATAGCGCCCCACAACCTTGGTACCATCATCGCAAAGTAAAGTAACGGCACTATAACTAGAAGAATAAGGAGCCCATGATTCTCCCGCCGCAGTGCAAGTCAGGGAAGATAATTCCTGATCATGGCTCGATCCCTCGGCAAAGTCAGAAGCTTGCTTGGCATTATCCATCATACCACCTTGAACCCCCAAGTGTGCCGGACCAAAAGCCTCTGGCAACAAATCACCAACAGTCATTGGCTCTCGATCAGGCAAATAGATCTTTATCACATCACGACAGCCCAATTCGTTAAGAAATTGCCTACAATAACCACAGGGGGGGGCATTAATAGCCAAAGCCTGGATCGCTGTTTCACCACAAGACCACGAGTGAGCAACAGCTGCCTGCTCCGCATGAACAGTCATACTCAAAGGCAGGCCTGGAAACTCGAGATTGGCCCCAAAATAAACAGAACCACTCTCACCCAAAACAACAGCACCCACATGATAATCGGAGATAGGTGGCTTCGCCCATAAAGCCGCTACCGGCAACAATTCGGTTATGCCATGCTTAGCATCAAACCCAGTCAGATCAAGAATATGCTGCCAACTGTCCTGAGACAAGCCACCCCTGCCTTTTATATTCCCTGCCAAATACTTTACTGCTTCCAGCGGCCAATCCTGCAGGGCCTTTCGCAATAAAGAATATCCCGGCTCCTCACGCCACTGATGTCGCTGTGATTTTTTATGAAAGCTCATTTATTCTCTCCACTCCGACAAAGCATGGTGAAAAACCAAAAAGAGCTGAAATAAAGCTCCTAT
>Ga0099800_1091_pt1 | contig 25367 bp, 21 predicted proteins | sample Uncmet6_SortRC_1_FD_89868 | JGI IMG/M metagenome (GOLD analysis project Ga0099800, IMG submission 89868) | Marine eukaryotic communities from CALCOFI LINE 67, Pacific Ocean - CN11_C50_N6_SortRC_1 | ecosystem: Environmental > Aquatic > Marine > Oceanic | place: Pacific Ocean: Monterey Bay... | reverse complement strand
GCGGACGATCTAATCTTCATCTTTGTAAATTATTAGAAACTCACATTGACTCAGATCACTTTCCTGAGTTGTCACAAGGATTATTGTTGGGGGGGGTTAAATGTGATCAATTCACCTTGGAATTTCCACAAGGAACAGTCGTCCCTAAAACATAAGCATATCACCAGGCTGTGATGTCTCAGATTCCGAATCGGCTAAAGCATCAAACTCTGCCCTAAGGAAAAATCGGAAACCTAGCTTTTCTTGATCGGTTACTTTAGTTTTAGCAATATGAGATACAATCTTTTCTTTGACATCAAGCCAATTACAATTACTACCACTAATCAAGTTTGGCAACTCACCCAAGATAATACGAGACTCTATCACCCGATGATCGAGTATCTGGCGGACCAAATCAAAAGTCTGCAACGTAACTACACATTGACCTAAGCAATTTTCAAGATCTTTTATTTCATCAAGAATCTCTGCCTTCGTCTCACTCCAGTCATCCTCTGAAAGAGGATTCATCAAAACAAAAGCCTCTCTAATATCTTTCAATCGCTCTGGATCTAACTTATGACATGAAACAATAGCACTTTTTATCTCTTGCACCGCTCTCATATTCATAACCAATTCACCAATGGAAGTTCCGGTATTTTCAAGAATACCTTCCATTATTGTCAGTGATTCCACCTCAGAACACAGGCTCTTTAAGCTTTCGTATACTGGTGTTATTTTATTGGGATCGAATATAGACGCTTGAAAAGATAAGAGAGACTTTTCTATTTTATCTCCAAAGCCGCAGAGCTCAACCAACAAGACATCACAATACTTGCTAGCTGCATCGACAACAATAGCCATCGCAGTATTAAAATCCTCAACTTTATTATTACGAAGGATATTTAGAGCTTTCTGGCCATTTTCTACTTTAAGGCTTACTCGTGATAGCAAACCAGTAATATTATGATCAGCTGAGCTAATCAAATTAACACTTCCAGAAATCGTCGCCAAAACAAAATGTAGGTACCGACACCAAAACTCTGTTTCTTCCGAATTTTTCTTAAACCAACCATGTTTGAAGTGCCAAGACTCAGATGCTGAATTACAAAAAAGCTTTGGAGTCAAAAGGTGGATTGGACTAGCAAAAGCTAAGTTATTTTCAAGTTTAGGGAACTCACCTTGATCTTTGAAAAGCTTCTCTAAGGCATTACCATCCATAACTGTAATACCCTGTTCCATAGTCGAGAGATCAATTGTTTTCACAGAAAATGTCTTTAAATCTAATTCTCTAATACCATCTATCTGTTTAAAAATAGAAAAAATGTCTTCTGGAATATTAATAAACTCAAAGTTTTCAATGTTCTGCTCTAAGTATCCATATAAAGAGTTCATACCAATCCATGTGCCAAACTCTAGTTTGGACAAATCAATGGTATCTCCCTTTTCAACTAAACCGTCCAAGTTCTGAAAAGAGGTCGTATCCGTTATACCGCCATTCAAGATCAGTACACCGTCTTTCTTTACGGCATAGAATCTCATTTGTTTCATGTTCATATGCAACCCTCTCAATGCCCTACCGGACGAGAAATCTATCGGCAGCAAAATAGAATAAAAAAATTACCTTTTGGCACAATTTCACTTTTTTAAGAATTGAATACTTAATCTAATTAGCTCCATACATCTGCCTAATTACCTTGAGATGACCATAGAGTTAACCCATCTCTGTTGAATCTACTTCATTGTAAATATCTGTATTTAATAGGTTAAATTCTACCGTCATCTGTCGTATGCACCCTGCTAAATATCTGCTGTTTTTTTTACAAATAATTTATATAAACCGAAAGAAATCATCACATAATCGTTCATTTAGATTCCGTATCAGTTCTAAACTACAATCAAATTTCAATATATATAGTTAAAGTTTAACACGAAAATGCATGTCTTTGATCCATTCTGGAGACAGTGACGCAAATTTTTCAGAATTAAGCGAAGGAAGGAGCCTTAAGTGAGCACATATCGTTTAAAAAGTGCACCAACAATAAGGCCCTAAGTACCATCCTATGGGTAAAAAGTCGCAAAGCTTGATTCCGGCATTGATTCCGATCCCCAGAGCCCAATACTTAGTGACTAGGTAGCAAATGATTCCATAACTTGCTTCTGGCACTATATGGCAAACAATGAGAATTAGAGGTCCTTAAACCGACTAATACAAACCCCTAGCCTATATAAAAAAGGGATTAAAGACAGCGTTTCAAATTTTACACGTTTTCCGATAATTTTTGACCTCGATTCTGAAGCCGGGTTTCACGAAAAACTCCAGGAGACAGACCGGTCCACTTTTTGAATGCTCTATGGAAGGTACTCGGCTCAGAAAAGCCCATCATTTCTGCTACGCGCTGAATGGGCTCCTGACGCTCTACCAAGCGCATAATCGCTTCATCTCTCCTCAAATGATCCTTGATTTCTTGCCAACAGGTACCTTCCTCGCGTAAACGCCGCCGCAAAGTTTGGGGGGTCAGAAATACCTTGGCAGAAAGCTCCTCAAAGGAAGGAAATTCTTGAGAGTGATAATTTTGGGCACACTTTCTCAGTTTTCCGGTCCAGGAATAATCAAATTCCGGCCGCGCCAGCAGAGCTGCAGGTGAATCTTTAAGGAAAACTTCCAAATTTTCTTCTGTTTGGACAATGGGTTGATCAAGCCAACGACTATCAAAAACTAAGGAAGGATGAGAACAACCCAAATTAACAGGGCAATTAAATGCTTCTCTAACTTCATGTTCGTAAAAACTATCATTACCTGGTAAGTCAACAGATATAAGACGAATCTGATCTCCGATCAACCAACTACCAAAACGATGGAAAAGAACAAGCAAAGCCTCAGCAAGAAATTTTGAATGTCTTGCGGACTTATATAGCACTTCAAAACGGGAAGTTGTCTCCGAAGACACGACCCTAAATTTCACCTCGTCAGTAATCACGCCGTAAAATTGAGCCGCTCTTTTGAAAGCCTTGTTCAGGTTCTGACAATGGATAATGCCATATCCCATCATCGCAAAAGTCCCAGGACGGGCAGAACACTGAGCAAACCCCATAAATTCATCTTCCAGCACTAACCAAATAGAGCGCACCAGATCACAATACTGCTCGCTAGAAACCCTACCAAAAGGGTCTTCAGCCACGATATCAGGTATACCAACCGATCGAACCATATAAGAGGTATCAATTCCCCTGCTTTTTGCGCCTTCTAATGCAGCGCGAACATAACTCATGGCAATGGTTGTGCGTGCCATAAAACACCCCATTTCATACTCATTCAATAAGAGTATAGGCCTACCCCCATTCTCTATTCAAGAAAATTGAACGCCGTGAGGGCGACAATAAATTACTGTAAAGACATTTTGGCGAAAAATGTATTTATGGCATACATGCTGATGAGTTCTGCCAATCTATTTGGATATTATGGCCATTGTGATGATGATCAGTTTTGCCTAATATAAATAAACCAAAAATTGTATTTCTTAAGGCAACCCAACTCAGTGAGGATACGATGACAACTGAAGCCTATTTATTTGATGCAGTACGCACTCCTAGAGGACGCGGTAAAAAGGGCTCTTTACAGGAAGTAAAACCCATAAGCTTACTCACAAATCTTTTTACAAGCCTGGAATCTCGAAACAAGCTAGATACATCTAAAGTTGATGATGTTGTTCTAGGATGTGTTTCAGCTGTAGGCGATCAAGGCGGAGACATTGCCAAAACAGCAACACTTGCTGCAGGCTGGGCAGAAGATATGGGGGGGGTTACACTCAATCGCTTCTGTGCCTCTGGTCTAGAAGCCATAAATATGGCTGCAATGAAGGTACGTTCTGGCTGGGAAGAACTAGTTGTTGCAGGAGGAGTGGAAAGCATGTCTAGAGTCCCCATGGGCTCAGATGGTGGAGCATGGGCTATGGATCCGGAAACCAATCTCAAAACAGGATTTATGCCTCAAGGTATTGGTGCAGACTTAATCAGCACAGTAGAAGGCTTCAGCCGGGAACAAATCGATACATTCGCTGCTCAGTCACAGGAAAAAGCTAAGAAGGCCTGGTCGGAAGACCGCTTTAATAAATCAGTGATACCAGTTAAAGACCAAAACGGATTGATAATTCTCGACACTGATGAAAATATTAGAGATACCACTGTCGAAACCCTAGGAAAGTTAAAACCATCTTTTGAAATGATGGGAACTATGGGATTCAATGCCGTAGCTGAAGAAAAATACCATTTTGTCGAAAAAATAAATCACGTTCATACTCCAGGCAACTCATCAGGTATTGTCGACGGCGCCAGCCTCGTACTTATTGGCAACAAAGCAATAGCTGACGAATTAGGACTAACCCCTAGAGCACGCATCGTGTCATGCGGAATTGTAGGCACAGATCCCACTATTATGTTAACTGGCCCAGCTCCAGCTGCCCGCAAAGCTCTCAAGCTAGCGGGACTAACGGTTAATGACATCGACCTATTTGAAGTAAATGAAGCATTTGCTTCCGTCGTATTGAAATTTCAAAAAGACCTCAAAGTCCCAATGGAAAAAATCAATGTAAATGGCGGTGCTATAGCAATGGGGCATCCGCTAGGGGCCACCGGAGCGATGCTCACCGCTACCATGATGGATGAATTAGAAAGACAAAAACTTCGTTATGGCCTAGTGACATTATGTGTTGGCGGTGGCATGGGGATCGCAACCATCATTGAACGTATGTAAATTTTACAAATGATAATGAGGAAAAAGATGACAGCAATAAAATATGACAAAAATAAAGATAATATTGTAACCCTATTAATGGATAACCCTGGGGCATCTGCAAATGTCATGAATGCAGACTTTAGAGCTGCTCTAAAAAATGTGACCGAGAAAATTACATCTGATATTGATGACATTAAAGGAATAGTATTCGCATCTGCAAAGAAAACATTTTTTGCTGGAGGAGACCTATCAGAACTGATTCAAGTTCAAAAAGAAAATGCTGAAAGTTTCTTTAATCAAGTGCAAGAACTCAAAGGTTATTTAAGATCTATTGAGACATGCGGCAAACCAGTAGTTGCAGCCATTAATGGTGCTGCTTTGGGTGGTGGATGGGAAATTGCCTTGGCAACCCATTACCGTATCTGCCTCGACAACCCGAAAACAAAATTAGGACTCCCAGAAGTAACTCTCGGTTTACTCCCCGGTGCAGGAGGGGTCGTCCGCATGGTGCGTAATCTCGGTTTAGAAAAATCGTTGCCTTTCTTATTAGAAGGAAAACAAATAGGACCCCAAGCGGCAGCAGAACTCGGCCTCATCAATAAAGTAGTGAAAACAGAAGATGAAATGCTATCTGCTGCTTACGAGTTTATCAATGCGAACCCCAAATCTGCTCAACCATTCGACGACAAGAAGTATAAGATTCCTGGCGGTACCCCAAGCCATCCGAAACTGGCTATGATGTTACCTATTGCACCAGCAATGCTAAAAAATAAAACTAAGGGCTGTTTTCCTGCTCCAGAAGCAATTCTAAGTGCAGCAGTGGAAGGATCTCAAGTCGACATCGACAGAGCACTCACTATCGAGAGTCGCTACTTCACATCTTTAGCGACTGGTCAGGTAGCTAAAAATATGATTAACACATTTTGGTTTCAGCTCAATGATATCAAGGGAGGTAAAAGCAGACCTTCCAAATACCCCCCTAAAAAGATCGAAAAAATTGGTGTTTTAGGCGCCGGCATGATGGGTGCAGGTATTGCTTACTCATCAGCGATGAGTGGAATTAATGTTGTGTTAAAGGATATTAGTAAAGAAAACGCCGACAAAGGCAAAAGCTACTCCGAGAAGCTACTTAGCAAGAGAGTATCACGCAAAAAAATGACCGATGAAAAGAAACAACAGGTCTTGGAGAGAATTACAACGACCGATAGTAATGACACCCTAGAAGGTTGTGACCTTATCATTGAAGCAGTTTTTGAGGATCGAGACTTAAAGGCTACAGTCACTAAAGACGCAGAAAAAGTAATCTCTAATACCGCTATTTTTGCATCAAACACATCAACCCTCCCCATCACGGGCCTAGCAATGTCGTCCGCAAGACCGGATAAGTTTATTGGTCTGCACTTCTTCTCACCGGTCGACAAGATGCCATTGGTTGAAATAATTCGAGGCAAAGAGACTTCGGACGAAACCCTAGCAAAAGCTTTTGACTTCGTTCTGCAAATCAAGAAAACCCCCATAGTGGTTAACGATAGCAGAGGATTCTTTACTTCAAGAGTTTTTGGGACCTTTACCAATGAAGGTATAGCTATGCTCGGAGAAGGGCAAAACCCTTCTTCTATCGAAAAAGCAGCTCTTCTCGCTGGTATGCCTGTCGGACCTTTAGCTATTAGTGATGAAGTGTCGATGAGCCTTATGCAACACATTATTAAACAAACCAAACAAGATTTTGAAAAAGAAAAACAGACCTACCAACCCCATCCGGCAGAAAAAGTTATCAACGAAATGACTGCAATGAAACGCTCCGGCAAGGCTAATAAAGCCGGATTTTACGAATACCCTAATGACGGTAAGAAATTCATCTGGCCAGAACTTTCTCAAAAATTTTCTGAGAAAGAGGCTATCCCTTTTCAAGATATGAAAGATAGATTGCTTTTTATCATGGCAATTGAAACCGTTCGTTGCCTTGAAGAAAAGGTGTTAATGTCAGTCGGAGATGCTAATATCGGCTCAATTTTTGGACTTGGTTATGCTCCTTGGAGTGGCGGTTGTTTACAAATAATTAATCACTATGGGATCCGAAATTTCTGCGAACGCGCTATCGAACTTACCGAGAAATATGGCTCAAGATTTCAACCTCCAGCACTACTGTTGCAAAAGGCGGAGAAGAGCGAGTTATTTCAAGACTAAAAGTAATGAGGGGCTCTGCCCCTCCAATCTTCAACAAAGGGGGTTACAGTGAGCATAGCAAGAAGCATTTTCAATGACGATCATAATATTTTTAGAGACTCTTTTAGATCTTTTCTTGAAAAGGAAGTCCTCCCTCAGCAAGAACTATGGTTGAAAGAAGGGATTGTTTCTCGGGATATATGGAAACGTTGCGGAGAACTCGGCTTTCTGGTCCCTGCCGCTCCCGAGAAATATGGAGGAACGGGACTCAATGATTTCAGATTTGACGCTATTGTTATTGAAGAACTATCAAGGATAGCTGAGTCCGGACTTATGCTAGGTCTGCACAGCTCTCTGGTAGCACCTTATATAATCAGCTATTGTAATGAAGAACAAAAGCAAAGAATCATTCCCAAAATAGTTTCTGGAGAAACCATTTTAGCTGTAGCTATGTCCGAACCAGATGCTGGATCCGATTTATCTGCTATGAAAGCCACAGCCGAAAATAAAGGGGATTACTGGTTATTGAATGGCCAAAAAACATTTATTTCTAACGGCCTGTTGGCTGATCTGATAGTTGTTGCTGCGAGAACGGATCCGCAGAACCCTCATGGTATGGGTCTTTTCATGGTGGAAAGGGATGACCCTGGATTTGAAAGAGGGCGCAGACTGTCCAAGATAGGCATGCAATCTCAAGACACGGCCGAATTATTTTTCAAAGACGTAAAAGTAAAAAAGGAAAATGTCCTCGGAAACCCTCTCATGGGTTTCCAGTATCTAATGGAAAAGCTGGCCGTCGAAAGACTTGTATTATGCGTCGGATCAGTTGCTACCGCTCAATCAGCAGTAGAAAAAACTGTAAAGTACGTGCAAGAAAGAAAAGCCTTTGGCAAGCCTATTAGTAAATTTCAAAATACTCAGTTTAAACTCGCTGAATGCAAGACAGAAGCAGATGTTGGTCAGATTTATGTCGACCGATTAATCATGGCCGAAAATGAAAATAAATTAAGCGCAACAGATGCTTGTGCAGCGAAACTTTGGACCACAGATATGGCATGCCGCGTCACTGATGAATGTATGCAATTACATGGTGGCTGGGGATATATGACCGAATATCCAATTAGTAGAATGTTTACAGACGCCAGAGTTGGCAAAATATACGCTGGTACCAATGAAATCATGAAAACTGTCATAGCAAAAGGGATGGGACTTTAAGTTTACATATTCAGCTATATACAAAGTTTTATAGTATACACGGCTGTTACATGGGTGGGCTTAATCACTTTAAAGAATGACAAAAATAATTAGGAGCATCATATGTCAACAATTGCAGAAATAGTTTCAACAATGCAACAAAAGTTCAACCCCTCTGCCGCCGAGGAATTAGACTTAATTTTTCAGTTTGAAGTAGAAGATGAAGATAGCTTCCACCTAATAGTGCGAGAAGGCAAACTTGAGGTTAATCGAGGCGACAATAATGAGGCTAATGTAACCCTCAAAATGAACTCTGACACTCTTGATGGTATGATCACAGGAAAAACCGACGGTATGCAAGCTTTCATGACTGGAGAACTCCAAGCTTCAGGTGACATGATGCTAGCGACGAAATTAACACAATTATTTCCTGTGTAAAAAATAAGACAGTTAATCGCCATAGCAATGGAGCATAATCTCCACGATTGACATTTAACTTAAACTAAAAAATTTGTTCATCACTGGGACTTGATCAAACGATATAACCATAGTCACAGTGATCTTATTTATCCAACGAACTGTGCGCCAGATAGACAATGCACCACCCATAATTTCAAACCAGATTAAGGAGATAGACCATGACAGGTCCTCTTAACTCGCTAAAGGTATTAGATTTCTCAACTCTGTTACCCGGACCTTTTGCAACCATGATGCTTGCTGACCTAGGAGCCGAAGTCTTGAGAGTAGAAGCTCCGAATCGCCCCGATATGTCAAGAATGGTACCACCTTTTGACAACAAAGTATCATCATTACATAGTCTCTTGGCGCGCTCAAAAAAGTCTATTTTTTTAGACCTTAAAAAACCAGAAGCTATAAAAATAGTCCATGAGCTCGTAAAACAATTCGATATCTTGGTGGAACAATTCAGGCCAGGAGTCATGGAAAGGCTTGGCCTTGGTTATAATCAGTTAAAAGAAATTAACCCCAAACTTATTTATTGCTCAATCACTGGATATGGACAATCTGGTAGCTTCAAACAAAAAGCAGGGCATGACATTAATTATTTATCCGTATCTGGCATAGCTAGCTATTCGGGTACCAAAGAGCATGGGCCAGCTCCGATTGGTCCGCAAATAGGTGATCTCGCTGGAGGCTCGCTTACGGGACTCGTAGGACTGCTATCAGCAGTCATCCACAGGCAACACACAGGAGAAGGTCAACACGTTGACGTGGCTATGGCTGATAGCTGTGTTGCACTCAATGCCATCAATGGAGCAGCATGGATGGCGTGCAATAAGGGGTCAAAGCGAGAAGAAGAGCCTCTTAATGGTGGGACATTCTATGACTATTACCAAACAAAAGATCAACGATATCTTTCGGTGGGAGCCCTAGAACCCCAATTTGTAATGGCATTCTTTCAAGTCATAGACCATCCCGATTGGGCCGCAAGAGCTGCTGATATGAAGATAGCGTCCCAAAAAAGTCTGAAAGCCGATATTCAGGAAGTCATCGCTCAAAAAGACTTGGCAGAATGGACTGAACTATTTTCCAAGGTAGATGCCTGCGTCGAACCAGTACTAAGTATAGAGGAAGTATCTGAACACCCGCACTTTAATGAGAGAGGAATGTTTGTCGATATTGAAAAAGAGAGCGGCGGAACACAGAGACAAATAGGCTCACCTATTAAGTTTTCGAACACCAAGCCTAGCTATAAATGGACTGGCGGCGAGCCAGGAACTCATACTTATGAAGTTGTCAAAAACCTAGGACTCCAAGAAGACAAGGTTTTAGAATTGCAAAAGCAAGGAGTTTTCGGCTCAAACAAAGAACTGCAACGTCACAATGCTGCAGAAAAACAGCCAACTAATCATAGTGAAGGATAAAAAATAAACTTTTATTACAAAAATTATAATCATGGATTCTATTTTCTGTTCAAAAATAGTAAATCCAATGATAGCTATTTTATTTATACCGTGGTCTTTTAGTTGAAAAACCACCAATAACCCAACTCAGACAATAGGCTGAATATCATGTTCTATAAAATAAGGTTATTCTTCATCACATTAAGTATTGTATCGGCATCCTTAGCCTTCGCAAAAAAACAGTATATTACTGACGTGCTATATGTACCTATTCGTTCTGGCACCAGCAATCAGCACAAGGTACTAAAAACTTTAAAAACCGGCACAAAAGTGACTGTAATCGAAGTGAGTGATGACGGAGCCTATACCAATGTCAAAACTGATGAAGGACAATCCGGCTGGTTAAAGTCGAGGTACTTAGTCCAAAAGCCCGTAGCAGCAAGCCGACTAGCCTGGATAGAGAAAAAACTTGAAAAGATGAAAGAAGGTGAACAACCTCTTCGCGCTTCCATATCTACCGTCAAGAAAGATCTGCAACTGGCTCAAGCTGAAAATAAAGCACTCAAACGTAAAAATGAGAACCTATCGACTGAATTAAAAAAGGTCTCTTCAATTGCAGGAAATGAAATAGCTCTCAATAAGAAAAATGAAGAATTACAAACGCAAGTATCTGAACTCAATAAAGAACTCGCCAACGTCACAAACAGCTTTCAAGTACTTGAAAAAAACAGCCAAAATGAAGGTTTTAAGCTGGGCGCGGGCGCTATCATACTTGGTTTGCTTATGGGATGTGTTGCTCCATATATCAAGCCAAGAAAAAGACAAAACGGCGGTATTCGTATCCGCTGAGCAGACATAACGGCTTACGGGTATCTTGTAAGATACTCATATAAAAAAGCCCTATAGAACTGAAATGATAACAACAATAGGCCAAGCCTCAGCTTGGCCTAAATCATAAGTCCACTAAATAGACCAATCAGTTTCACCCTTGTGTAGCTCTGGATAACACTTAACTTTATCTGCGGTACAAACGAAGCTACGCAATTTCCATGAAAATTTTCCTTGTCGAGATTTCGGCGCAGCTGTTTTAACTTCGAAACCAGGTATTGACTGGTCAAACTTTTTGGAAACAAAATCCCCTTTATTTACAGGGTTAAGGTTTAATTCAGCCGGATCTTGAATCCTAACCTCCCAAGGCCCTTCTGGAGTCACAACAATACCCGGGTTCATTTCTACTTTGAAAGTAACAACCAAATCATTATGCTTTTTAACGACCGTTACATTCACTTTTGAGTGTTCTGGCTTACCGAAACCAGAAAGTATCGTGCAACTAATCAGAGTAAATATCGCTTTATTTAATCGACTCATATTGTTCTCACCTTTTGACTTACCTCAAATATTCAACATATCTTCATTAACTGACTGGGCTGAATCACGAACCCGTGATTTTATTAACAGACCGGCAGCTTCAAAGACCTTAAAGATATCACCATTTATATAGTTGTTTTCCACAAGATTAACTAAGTACCACTCATCGGCAATTGTATTTAATATCACCGGAGATTTAGAATCTTCAGGATACAATTGCGCCCACTCAGCTTTCCACAAAGAGAAGGCTTCAGCCTTCCATATTTCAAAACTGACAGAATCCACAACGGTTGGTTGAATAACTTCCTTGCCCGGAAAAACCCCCCAAGTTACGGCATTAACCCCTTCTTGAATATTAGAACTAGAATCTCCTGCATTATTAACAGCATGCCAGCTGACGGTAGGACAAAGCTTTAGGGCGCTCTCGATCATGCCCCAATCTGCTGGAGAAACGAAAAACTCAACGTAAGCTTTTTGATAGACAAGGCCACCGGTTCCACCCCAACCATAAACTGGGTCGGCAGAATCCACCCCATTTAACTGAGGCTGGCTATTTATAGTAAGAACACCATGCCTATTCAATTCAACCAAAGTTGTCTCTATACGCTTGGATTCAGGACGAATCGAGCCTTCACACCAAGGCAGATGAGTGATCTTCCCATAACAGAAATCGACAAAAACATTACATATATCTTCAAAAGTCTGCGGTTCTCCCCATTCTGCCAGTCTCTTGTCTTTTTGTTGGCCCAATCCTGAGCGTATAAGGTGGTAATCATTTAAATTTCCAAACGCAGGACTGCTCGAATCACCCCAACGTCCATTAGGATAACTATCCCATGCTTCCGTGCGTGCTAAATAGCTTTGAGGACGATTGCTCCAAAAAATGGGGCGAACTGTCTCATTATTCCTCTCAGGCACAGTGGGCTGCCGCCATGGCAATGCCCTTCGGCTAGAGGCATTATCAATCAAACCCAGCTCACCAACAATCGCTTTCACTGAATCTTCCAGATTCAAAGTATAAAAATGAAAGCCTGGAGCTCCTGCATCCCGCAACTCCCGACACATCTTGACACAAAGGTCTATCCCAAAAGCCCGAACTGCAGCATCGTCATTTTTGACTAGCTCTAACTGATCGCTGATTTCTCTAGGAATTTTAGTCTGACAAAAATCGGTAAATTTCTTGAATCTTTGGTAATTGGTTATGGGCAAAAGACCTGGAATAACAGGACATTCTATACCGGCCTTACGGCATAGGCGAACATATTGTATATATTCCTCTACGTCGTAAAATAGCTGAGTAATAATAAAATCAGCGCCAGCATCTACTTTTGATTTCTGATGTGCAATATCAGACTCCAAGCTGGCAGACTCAGGATGACCGCCCGGATAACCAGCTACCCCAACACCAAACCAGTCATCAAATTCAGTACGAATAAAGCCTGTTAAGTCTGCACCAAAAGCAAATCCATCATCACGCTTAACCCACCTTTCAGAGCCAACTGGAGGATCGCCACGCAATGCTAGAATATTCTTAATGCCCGCATCTCTTGCAGAATTCAGCGCAGAACGAATTTCTGCTTCCGAAATATTAGTGCAAGTAAGATGCATCATCACTTCTAGAGCAAAGTATTTTTGTGCGCTTTGACAAAGTTCAAGGGTTAATTGACTAGTCGAACCACCAGCACCCCAAGTAAAATCCACAAACGCTGGCTCCAACCGTGCCATTCGCTCCAAACGATCATATAAATTCTGAATCCCAGCTTTGGTCTTCGGAGGAAAAAACTCCAAAGAGAAAAATGGTTTATTTTCAACGATCGATTGATTTATTTTATCTATTATTTTCATTCATTAATCCTTAGCCGCCACCTTAACACCTAGTCATTCTGATATTTGCAACCAATTCTACAATTCAAATTAGACAGCACAGCTGATATCATGGAAACATATCAGCATAGCGTAGAACACTTCAACATTTTATGGATCTTTATCATGCATGAATCGGAAGAAAGCTACCACGGTCGATTGGCAAAGCTAAAAAAGGAACAAAAGGAAAAAGCCCGCAACTATAGGAAAGCTCAGAGAGACCGACTAAAGAATAAAATGGCGGACCTAAGAAAAGCCATCAAGAATAGGGCACCGACTGAAAAGGAAAAAGCATGGAAAGAAGAACACAAAGCAAAAACTAAAGCTTGGCGTGCTAGTCAAAGAGAAAAACAAAAAGAGCTAAAAAATAAAGAAAAGGAAAGAGAAAGGCTCGAAAAAGACAGAAAGCTTCAGATGACGATACTAAGAGACGAAACACTTGTTAGAGGAAAACCCGTCCTCAAAATCGTACCCAATGACTAAACGACAAATATAATTCAATGGCACGCCATTTAACCATAGTCCAATCGTTGACTTAGCAAAAGAAAAGAGCAGGATTAACGCTTATAACTAATGCGCTGTTTAAACATTAAATTTACTTAGGAATAAAAAATTAGATGGAGGAACCTAAACTGCGAATTAAGTATAAAAACTAGTTTAATTTTCCTTTCACTTCCGATTCATCAATAGCTTCCAGCTTACCCACCAGAGTATATCCAAATGCTTTACTTGGATCCTGTAAAAGCCTGAAAGTATCACGGTGACATATAACTTGATTGGGATGTAACGGCTTAAATCTCGATGCCGTTGTTAGCAACTTCTTTGCTTCTAACGACTCTGTAGTATTGGCATCACCATCCACAGAACAGATTAAAGCAACACTTAACATCACATATGAACATGGCAGCTCTGCATTATCTATGTGCAATGACTCACGATGCAGCCTTACAGATTTTTTTATATCACCGCGCACATCCCAGATCCAATCCATTAAGAAGAAATCCGGGATCAGACGATAAAACATACCTAAGCCATACCGGACCGCTCCCTGCATACTAACTTCATGAGTAAATTGAAAGTTATAGGGAGAGTTAAGCACATCAGTCCAAAGATCCTCTACTCGCTTGGCGTATTTTAGTGACACGAGCAAACCATCGATGGTACCTATTTTACCAATATTTGAAGCTAAAACCATTTTACATAAATCAGAGTCAGGAGCCATATCAAGACACCTTTCGCCGTGGTTTTTTCCTATGACAAAAAGCTTACGAGCCTTGGAAATATCTTCTTCTTTTGTATACGAAGAACCCAACTGAAAAGCCAGACTACCCACCAGCCAATAAGCATCAACCCATTCTGGATCAGCCTTCACTACTTTCATAAAAATATCCAGCTGTTCACGAAAATGCTTAACCGTGTAATGGTATTTCTGAGCTTCCCGGTGGGATCGAATGAATTTATCATACAATTCAGGAAAGTTTTTCATTCGATCATAGGATACTTTGTAATCAATATATTTTTTTGTCGAAACTTCTTGAGCGAATATCAACGACGGTGAAAACTGCAAAAACATCAAAAATATCAGATGGTAACAGACAACTCTATTCATAGATACTTATCTCCATAGACAACTCTATTCTGTCGGTATCTAAAGTTAAAACCTTATGAAATAAAAACAACTTTCTAAAAAGTGCCCGCTAAACACTATTTGCTATCTAACATAAACCGAAACAATGATGTTTAAAATGCTTGCTATTGGGAAAGCAAAAAAATTTTCATTAAGCATTTTAGGATAATTTTAGTAATGATCAAAAAATTATTATGCAAGTAAAAATATTACAAAGCTTGAAATTCAATGAAAGATATGAAAATGCCGCATCGGGCCCAATAAGATAAGTCAATAAAGTAAAGCTCGTCTGCTTACTCAGTAAAATCTATACCTAGTCTTAGAACTTTAGTTATTTAAAATATTTATTGATCATTTGGAAAAACAGGGAAAAGAGATGATTGAAATCAGGCAATAACGATGGTGTTGCTTTTCTATTTAAAGACTCACAAGCAAGCTAAGCATCCAACTAAATGAACACGGCGAAATGAAAATAAGGAGGTATGACTCACTGTTGCCATAACAAGACTGCTACTCAATCTACTCTGCTTACAACAAAAAAACACCTGCAAACAAAATTTCAAAAGCGACAACTTCACGACTATGGTTAAGTGCTTTTAGTAAGTCATCCTCAGCAGCTACTAAGTCTCCGTATGCTGTACTATACTTATTATCGTCAACAAAAGCACTTTCGCTTTGCCCCAGATTAAGAATGGGTATTATCAAGGTAGGGCTTATTTCGATTGCTAACTTACGACTTAGCTGAAAAGAGAAATGACTGAAGAACCTAAGGCCTAAAGCATTCTTAGAAGATTTAGCATCAGCAAGCGGGACTTGAGGATCCCCGGCATCATCATCCTTTTGATCTGCGACAAATGCTATTTTTGACATAGCAAGCTCTAGCCCCAACCCCAGAATAAAATCTACATGGTATTTTTTAGACTTTAGCCGGGCCAAATGGAAATCACCATAAATCGTGATCTGAGAGCCAGTAATAAATTGCTCTGCATATTCTGAATTATCATTCGAAACATCAGATATCGAACCATACGGATCATACTGCATATACTTAAACCCAGCCGCAACACCATTATATCTTGATAATGGCATTTGGTATTCTCCACTGAGTCCAAAAAGTGCAGTTCTACTTTGGGAAGCGATTTGCCACAAAGTTTGGGGATCGGTACTAGGTATCAAAAAAGCAGGATTATCAAAAGTGACAGCTGCTAACGGTGTAACCAAATAGCCCGCTCTCACTCTTGGCTTTGCGTAAATAGGGGCACTTGCTAGTTTGACTTTTTTGGCAGCTTTTCTGACTACTTTATTTACTGGTTCAAATATAGCGCCATACTTGAATGATCGCTGGCTACGTTTACGCCGACCAACCGGCTCTACTCTCATACCGCGTTTGATTCTCTTGAGGTACTTCCTTTTTACTTGCACAATAGCATTACGACCTTTGATTTTACGTATCACACCACAGGCAACTTTACGGCTATTGCGGTATATGCAGATGACATCTTTTCTCTTCATTGATGCCTTGCGCTGAATCAAAACTAGTGAGAACTTGCGATTCACTTTTAAAACTTTTGCATAAATATTTGTGGATGATAAAAAAAGGCCAATTACCAGAATAATGATATACCTGTTAATTTGATCACCCCCACATTTATATCAACCATATTTTAAATAGTATCGCAGCTTTACGTGTTGAATCAACAAAACATAGAGGCATGAGAGAAGAATCTTTAAATCAGATTAACCAATCGACTGAAAATTGAATAAATTAGAGCACAACGTAACAAGGTATTAGCTGCACTATAGTTCATATCCATAACTATAAAGCATCAAAAAGATTGTATTTAAATTAGATCAATAGACTAACAATTCAGTATGCTAAAGTATTGAACAGTTATTCTCTTACGAGATGATTGATAATGAAGCTACTGCTGCAAAGTAAGCTCCTTAAGATACCTCTTAGCATTTGAAACATATAGATTGGCCGATAAGGCGAGCTTACCTTTTTCTAGTAAAGATAACGACCGAACTACTTTACCAGGAGAACCTAATACCAGAGAGCCATCTGGAATCTCTTTGCCTTCAGTAATAAGTGCTCCAGCCCCAATCAGGCAATACTTACCAATCTTTGCACCATTCATAACCACACTATTGATACCAATGAGACTGCAATCTCCAATCGTACAGCCATGCAACATAACTTTGTGCCCAACAGTTACCGACTTACCAATCCTCAAAGGAAAGCCTGGATCAGTATGAAGAATAGAGCCATCCTGAATATTCGATTTTTCACCAATAGAAATCAACTCATTATCGCCTCTGATCACTGCCTTAAACCAGACACTAGCATTTTTTTTAAGCTCTACCGCACCTATAACACTGGCATCAGGGGCTACAAATACCCCATCAGCAATCTGAACCTCTCGTTTTCCAAGGCGAAAAATCATTTTATTATACCCCTTACAATACAACGAATAATCAACATCCAATTTAATGGCACAGCAAAGCTGATTTGTAATGCGAAAATTTAAACAAATGTTTGTTGACTTTGCTGAACTTGTTTGAGAAAAACATAAGTGAAACATTATTCGAAGGTATGTAAAGACTTCAAGGCCCTGGTTTTCGGCACCCTGGAAACCAGCGGATCAAATAGCCCCGTCAATTAACGACTGGGACCCTTGCCAACAGTCTTCCTAGAGAGCCTGCCGGTTGAGCTAGGGAGGTCATGAATCAGAAACATGACCCCCGGCTCCCCGCCCTCTGGAGGAAGCAAAAGTCAGTTGGATCTGTAACTGACGGTGAATAAGATAAAGTTTAAGAAGCTTGTTTTTCGTGTTCTAGATGACGCAGCCGCATCGTAGCAAGCCATTTTTCTGCAGGGTTTGCGCTTTTGGATAATACTAATAAATCGCTCTTTGAAGCAGACATTATAATTTCTTGCTGATCAGATTTTATTTCATAATCAGAACAGCTACTCTGGTCACTCTCAAAATAGGTTTGGCCATTAATCACCCATGAAAATAGCTTATCTTCCTGATTCTCTTTAGCGGGACCATCCAGCCGGTGCAAGATCCCATTTTGATACCAAGAACACTCTCCATATACTTCGGCAGCTGGAAGCCCAACCCGATGAAGCTTACCTTCCTGAACCCAAAGTTTAATAAATGGACCGCCAGGCTGTTTTTCATGAGATACAGCAGGAAGGTCACCGTCACGATGGACCACACCATCAGAAAACCAGACCTCCATAGGCCCGCAAAATGGGTGGATCAGCACCAAATCAGGAGGAAGTTCAAAAGAGTCATCATGTCTGCTGACAATCACCGCAGGTCCATCTTCCCGATGAATTTTACCTTCATGCCACCATGTCTCAATGCCATCCGCAATTTCAGCTGGCCCATCCTCTCTATGCAACTCTTTAGAAAAGTCGATGACGTCTGAAGTCGATCCATCTCTATAATAATACTTTGCTTGCATTTCAAACCTCCTAGGAACCCCATCGGCTGCAATTCCAGAGACTTAACTTTCTATAGGTAACCCCTCAGTATCTATGTGAAAAATATTTAGTAATTACTGCTAGTTATATTGCTTTAGTTTTATCGCTACGCAATCATTCAAGATCGAGATGAAAGATAGGAAATGCCTGCCAAAATTTGGCAAAATTCTAAAAAAACACATAATTTTTAATTAATTCTTTATTGTTTTTTTAAAGAAAGGTTATATGATTCCACCCGGATATTAATGTAGGGGAGGTGTTAAGATGCTACCGATCGAAATTCTGGTTATTGAAGATGATCCCGATATCTTAGAACTTGTCGAGTTCAACCTGATGAGACAAGGGTTCCGTGTGCATACTGCTAAAGACGGCGAATCAGGGCTAAAACAGGCGATGACTTTAAATCCATCTTTAATTCTTCTAGATATTATGCTGCCCGGTATCGACGGCCTGAAAGTATGCCGCAAGCTTAGAGAAAATCCTAAAACTCATAATATTCCTATAGTTATGTTAACAGCTAAAGGTGAAGAAAGTGATGCCGTTATTGGCCTTGAAGTTGGAGCTGATGATTACATTCGTAAACCGTTTTCACCCAAAGAAATGGTCGCAAGAGTCCGTGCGATTCTGCGCCGGGGCCTAATGACGGAAGAAGAAAGCGAGCTCCTAGAAGCAGGGCCAATACAGATAGATACGGGTAAGCATGAGGTATTTATCAGTGGAGACCCAGTACAATTGACTCTTGCTGAATTTAAATTATTGCGCACTCTGATAACAAAACCTGGCCGAGCCTACGCCCGCGAGCAACTACTCAATATAATTTCGGGCGGAGATACCTTCCTTGTTGACCGAAACGTGGATGTACATATCCGATCTCTTCGAAAAAAAATGGGGGAGCATTCCGACTTTATTCAGACAATCAGGGGAGTCGGCTATAAATGCAAAGGATAAGCGTATTTCGTTCTAGGTTTTTTTGGAGGATCTATTTTACCTTTGCACTCCTCACATTATTTATATTTTCAGGTATTAGCTGGACTGTACTCATAGAGACCAAACAGTCCTTAAACTCTGAGATACAATCATCGGTCACACAATCACTTAAAACACTCGAACCTTTCGGCAAAAAAGCTTTAAACCAAGATCCTCATGTAAATTTAGATATAAAAAATGTGATTCAAAACTTTGGAACAGAGGGCAAATTACGATTTACCTTAATTAGTCTTGACGGAGAGGTACTAGCTGATTCCCATAAAAATCCAAATAAAATGGAGAACCATCTCAATCGAACAGAAGTTCAGGAGAGTTTAGTAAAGCCCTTAGGAACTTCACGACGCTATAGTGCTACTGTGCAAAAAGATAGTTGGTATATTAGTAAAGCGATTCGATCTGAAGATGGCACTTTATTAGGTTTTCTAAGAGCATCCATCTACCACGAAATCGTAAATTCTGAATTGATAACTCTTCAATCAAAAATTATGGCTTGGACGTTTGCAGGTATACTCCTATCTCTTATGATTGGAGCATGGTTTACCAAAAGAGTTACAACCCCACTCATTGAAATTAACGCAGTGTGCGAAGGATATCAGAGAGGTAACTATCATTTACAGGTGAATAACCTGCCCAATGACGAAATCGGTAGCCTTGGCAATACCCTAAACCAGCTAGGACAAGAAATAACTAGACAAATTTCAAGAGTATCCCAAGAACGAACTCAACTTAACACTATTTTAGCTGGAATGATTGAAGGCGTGGTGTCTATTGACAAAGATAGAACCATTCGTTTTTGCAATAGTGCTGCCTACGAGCTATTGGTCAGCAGTACCAAAGATGCCAGAGGATTAATCATTGATGAAGTCGATGGTTTTCAACTACTAAGCCCTAGTATCGATACCGTTATCAAAAATAGAAATTATGTTGAAAATGAAATCCCTAGCGGTGAACGGGTTCTTGAATCTCATGCCTCATGGTTTTCTGGGGCTGAAGAAGAGGGTGTTATTGTAGTCCTACATGACGTAACTCAAATCAGAAAGCTGGAAAAAATTAGAAGAGATTTTGTCACTAATGTATCTCATGAGATTAAAACACCTCTAACTGCGATTAAAGGATACGGAGAAACCCTTCTCATGGGAGCTCTTGAAGATACAGAAATAACAAAACGATTTGTTAAAAAAATTGACGCAAATGCAAATCGGCTCGTAACATTAGTGCAGGATATCATCAGCCTTGCCAGCCTTGAAGCTCCTAATGCTAATAACTATCATTTTCATGACATAGACTGGAGACCAATCGTTGACCAGATATTAAGTCGCTATGAAATTCAACTGACCACCAAAAAACTCAGCATTGAGATCAAACAAGACCGTGCATCTCGGGTTCTTGGAGATAAAGAAGCCATGGTTTAAGTATTGGATAACATCCTATCTAATGCCCTAAGATACACCCCCAATGGAGGCTCCATAAAAATATTTCTTGAGCAGCAAAAAAATTGGGGGAAGCTCAGTGTGGAAGATTCAGGAATTGGAATACCGCTCAAGAAACAAGGGCGTATATTTGAAAGATTTTATCGCGTAGATAAAGCTAGATCACGGGAATTAGGCGGTACCGGTTTGGGATTATCTATTGTCAAACATCTAGTCTCGAATATGAATGGGACTGTTGATGTGAAAAGCGAAGAAGGCAAAGGCAGTACTTTCTTCATCAATTTGCCCTTATCTTACTAATATCATTATATTAGTAAGATATTTAAAACGGCTTTACTTTGACGCCTCATAGCAGTATGTATGGTCCTCTGCAACGGAGGTACATAGAAAATACTATGATTTCTCAAAAGTCCAATCAGATCAGGATGATGGAACAAAGCTGTCGCTTAGCTGCCACAGCTCTTTCGTGGGCTGGAACATTAGTCAAACCTGGTGTTACTACAGATGAAATAGATGCTGCAGTGCACGATTATTTACTTACCAGAGAAGCCACTCCATCGACATTAAACTACCACGGTTTCCCCAAATCCTGCTGTATCTCGGTGAATGATGTTGTCTGCCACGGGGTTCCATCAAGCTACAAACTGCAAAGTGGCGACTTGGTTAACATAGATATTACTTGCAACAAGGGCGGTTTTCACGGAGATACCTCCGCAACCTTCTATGTCGGGAAGGTTAATGATGAACAAAGAAAACTTACAGAATGCGCTCATGCCGCTATGATGGAAGGTATATCTATACTAAGCCCTAAAAAAAGGACCGGTGATGTAGGACATGCTATCGAAAATTTTGTCAAAAAAAAGAATTTCTATATAGTCCACGAAATCGGAGGCCATGGGATCGGTGAAAATTTTCACGAAGATCCATTTGTACCATCATGGGGTAAAAAAAATACCGGAGAATTTTTCACCCCTTGGAAATGTATCACAGTGGAACCAATCATCAGCGAGACAAACAGCCCTCTTGTTAGTCACCTCATACCGAACTCTGATATTGAGTATTTTACTACTCTTGATCACTGTCTGTCGGCACAGTTTGAGCATACAATCCTAATTACTGATAAGGGCCACGAAGTTCTCACAGCTTGGTAAACGCAGCAGCAGAACGAAGCTAAAAACCTTTAATTACGACCACAAAAATACTCTAATCTATATGTTTAGCTAGATTATCGAACTTCTTGAGACGACAAAGTAATTTTTCCATTTCGTCTAAAGGAGTAGCGCATGGGCCATCGCATTTGGCAGTTTCTGGATCTGGATGAGTCTCCATAAAAATAGCACTGATCCCCATGCTAATGCTCATGACAGCTAAGTCAGGAGCATAGGATCCCCTGCCAGCAGTAGCAGCGCCTAAACCACCGGGCTGTTGCAATGAATGAGTCACGTCGAAAACAACTGGATAACCAAACTTTTTAAGCTCAGGGAAACTAAGAGGGTCAACAACCAGATTGTTGTACCCAAATTGGGTACCTCGTTCACACATCAATATTTTTTCGCAACCAAGCTCCTCTAATTTTTGATATATATTATTAACATCCCACGGAGCCATCATTTGCATTTTTTTCACATTAATAATCTTACCTGTATCTGCAGCTGCCTTAAGAAGATCCGTTTGTCGACAAAGAAAGGCTGGTAGCTGGATAATATCAGAAACCTCGGCAACCGGCTGGGCCTGGGCCGGCTCATGAATATCTGTGATAACTGGAACATCTAATGCTGTTTTCACGTCCTGTAAAATTCTCAAACCTTCATCAAGACCCGGACCTCTAAAGCTATGGATAGAACTGCGATTTGCTTTATCAAATGAAGCTTTGAAAACGTAGGGAATATCAAGTTTCTCCGTCATCGCTTTCAATTTTTCCCCTACCCTTAGAGCAAGGTCACGAGACTCAAGGACATTAATCCCCGCTATAAGAACAAAATTAAGATCGTTCCCGAAACTAATGCGACTTCCTAATTGTACAACTTTCTGTTTCAAATCATGCCCCATTGACTTATTTGTGAACCCGCTTTGCCCTGGATAATCAGAGCACTGACCTTATATATCTTTACGGAACGTACCGCATCCGATTATTATCCTAGAAATACTGTATTGCTACAGAAATGGGTATAAAGGAGTATCAATCAAATGGCCACAAAATATCCTAATTTATTACAGCCGCTGGACCTAGGCTTCACTCAATTAAAAAACAGGGTCTTAATGGGATCTATGCATACTGGATTGGAAGAAGTTTCTGGCGGCTACGAAAAAATGGCCACTTATTTTGCTGCCAGAGCCCGCGGAGGGGTTGGCCTGATGGTCACAGGCGGCATTGCTCCGGACTTTGCTGGCAGAGTTCATATGCTTGCTTCATCATTTACCAAGAAATCACAGATTAAACATCATCGCATCGTGACCGATGCTGTCCACGAAGCTGATGGGAAAATCTGCATGCAAATACTTCATGCTGGCAGATATGCATATTCACCATTTTCTGTAGCTCCTAGCAGAATCAAATCACCTATTACTCCTTTTAAGCCAACTGGATTACCTGGGTTTGGCGTGAAGTGGACAATAGCAAATTTTGTTAGGTGCGCCGAATTAGCGCAATCAGCCGGTTACGATGGGGTTGAAATAATGGGATCCGAGGGATACCTCATTAACCAATTTATTGCACGCCATACCAACAAAAGAAAAGACAAGTGGGGCGGGGAGTATGAAAATAGAATCCAGCTACCAATCGAAATTGTCAAGCAAACCAGAAAAGCTGTCGGACCTAACTTCATCATCATATACCGCCTATCGATGCTTGATCTAATAAAAGATGGGAGCACTAAAGAAGAGGTGATTCAATTAGGTAAAGAAATAGAAAAAGCAGGCGCCACAATACTCAATACAGGTATTGGCTGGCATGAAGCTCGAGTACCTACTATTGCGACTATGGTTCCCAGAGGAGCGTTTTCTTGGGTTACAAAAGCCATAAAAAGCGAATTGACAATACCAGTCATCACTTCAAACAGAATAAATACTCCAGAAGTTGCCGAAGAAATTCTTGCAAACGGCGACGCTGATATGATTTCTATGGCTCGCCCACTCCTTGCCGACCCTGAATTCGTGACAAAGGCTGCAGCCAATAAGTCGGAGGAAATCAACACCTGTATCGGATGCAACCAAGCATGCCTAGACCACACTTTTGCTGGAAAAACTGCTAGCTGCCTAGTCAACCCTCAAGCATGTCACGAAACAGAACTAGTAATGGAACCTACCGCTGAACCTAAAAAAATCGCTGTTGTTGGCGCTGGCCCGGCTGGACTATCCTGCGCTACAGAGGCCGCTGGCAGAGGGCATCATGTGACCCTATTTGAAACTAACAATAAAATCGGTGGCCAATTTAATATTGCGAAAGAAATTCCAGGTAAAGAAGAATTTAAAGAAACGATCCGTTATTTTATCAATAAGCTGAAATCAACAAATGTCGAGGTAAAACTAGGTATCAAAGCAACCCCTGAAGTACTGAATGAATTTGACGAAATTGTCATTGCAACGGGAGTTGAACCTCGCATACCAAAGTTAGATGGCGTCAATCATGAAAAAGTAGTCCTCTATACGGATGTCTTACTTCACAAAAAAGAAATCGGGCCAAGAGTCGCAATACTTGGAGCTGGAGGTATCGGCTTCGATACTGCGGAATACCTAATTCACAATGAAGCCCACTGTCCCAGCCTTGACAGACAAGTGTTTTGTCAGGAATGGGGTATTGATATGAAACTAGAACATCGAGGCGGTCTGACAAGACCTACAGTATCCCCACCAGCTCGTACCGTACATCTTTTCCAAAGAAAAAAAACAAAGCTTGGTAAAGAGTTAGGTAAAACGACTGGCTGGATCCACCGAACAACTCTTAAAAATAAAAAAGTCAATATGATTGCCGGGGCACAGTACAAAAAAATTGATAACTACGGACTACACTATGAATTAGACGGGGAAACAAAAATACTTGAAGTTGATCATGTCGTATTGTGTACGGGCCAGAATTCGGTTACAGACCTAGTAGAGCCCTTGGAAATTAGTGGCAAAAAAATCCATATTATCGGTGGTGCGTTGCTTGCTAGTGAAATAGATGCCAAAAGAGCAATCAAAGAAGGAGCCGAAATAGCTTGTAAAATCTAATCAAAAAGTATCAGACCTCCGAATGGGGTTAGAGAAACTCTATATCCCCATTATCGGACACTAAAACGGATGACAGATCTGCTTCACATAATTTTTTGGTAGCTTCCAAATTAATGATCTCTATGCGACTTGCACAAATGAGAAATTCACCACCATGATTGAAACGCCAACAGTCCGAAACCGTCTTATTTTCGGCGTTAACGTTCTGTTCTAATGAATGCTGAATCTTACCGACTTGCTGATCAGGTAAGTTAACCACAAACTCATCATCTTTATTGGTTCCTACAGTGTAAAATTGCTGTAAGCCCAACTTAATCGCTCCGGCAGTCAAATTACAATACTCGCGGACAAAGTCCATTGCTGTTGATTGAGCTGACTTATCTCTCAAGTTAGGGTTACCATGCATGTACTTCAACGCACTTTCATAAGTAAAATGAACCCTAAACTTAATACGCAG
>Ga0099800_1090_pt1 | contig 25812 bp, 23 predicted proteins | sample Uncmet6_SortRC_1_FD_89868 | JGI IMG/M metagenome (GOLD analysis project Ga0099800, IMG submission 89868) | Marine eukaryotic communities from CALCOFI LINE 67, Pacific Ocean - CN11_C50_N6_SortRC_1 | ecosystem: Environmental > Aquatic > Marine > Oceanic | place: Pacific Ocean: Monterey Bay... | reverse complement strand
CGGTGGATAAATTCCTACTCCCCTCTTTTGCAAAAAAAGTAATAAAAAAGTTTCTAGTATTTAAAGGACCGAACTGCTTCCATGCAGCTTTAGCGTTTCACAATGTTAATATTACCAAAAGCCCTCTTATCAATGTTAAAAAGGAAAAAGGTTACCATCGAGCGATGATTAACTATGATGAGCTGTGGCGCGCTATCAATATGAACTTTTATGAAGTACCGCCCAAACAGTCTGATCTACAGTACGGCGATATGCTTGTATTTTTTGATATGCCCCAAGATGAAGCGACTAAGTTTGTTAATTTCAGATGGATTAGACATACAGCAACATATCTTTTCGGGTCCTACACCTTCTCTAAAGGCTCCAAATCCCCAAATACGCCTTATACTGTTAAAACCCTTGATGAAGAGTGGCAAACTTGGCGCTCATACACCAAAAACCTTGGTGTTAAAGTCTTCCGTAGAGCACGAAAATCATTAGGGGCAAGACCACCTGAAGATAGAATTGACTGGCTGTATTAGCTCAAACTTCACGAAAGTTTCTCTCCCTGCCAATAAATACGTCAATATGCATATATTCTCTTTCATTCCGTCGTAATTGATGGTATTTAAGGATCCCCTTGTATTTGAGGGACAGAAAGATTTCCTGGACAGCTTAATATAGAGAAGAACTCCATGCCATCGGGCGATGCTAAATTGAATAAAGATATGCAGTTGGATAGTGATGAGAACCAAAATACTAAAATTATTTTTAGAGGGGATCGTTGGAAAAAGCCTGGCAGAGCTAAGGCAGACTTTCCGGAAAATGATGCCACAAACGAACCATGCAAAATAAAAACTGAGTGTGGTGTTTGTAAATCTATCAATGATGAATATAAAGAATCACTTGATAGTAAATTTAAAGATGGAATACATATTCTCGAACAGTTTAACGGATACTGTTCAAACCAAGTTAAACCTGTTCCAGCTGAAAGAAAACTGGGTTATCGTTGTCACGCAAAACTTGCTGTCCGAAAATCGGACGATCCTGACAATCGTTTCTCCATTGGTTTATTCAAACCTGAATCTCACGACATAGTCGATATTGAAAACTGTCCTCTTCATCGGGCTTCTATTAATAGGTTAATTGCAGACCTCAAACCTTGTCTGCAAGAGTCATCGATTGAGCCATATATTGAATCTGAAAACTCTGGGGACTTAAGATATCTTGCAGTCAGAGCCTCTCATCATACAGAAGAGGTAATGATCACCTTTGTAATGACTAATAAAAGCCATAAAGAAGCTTTAAAGCGCATGGTAATGGAATTGAGAAATCAAGGGCATGTCATTAGCTCAGCACATATGAACATTAATTCCGATGTAACGAATGTCATCTTCGGTACCACATCAAGCCGTATTATGGGGACCGATAGATTACGGGAAAGTATCTGCGACTTAAGCTTTGAAATTGGCCCCACAAGCTTCTTCCAGGTAAACCCTTGGCAAGCCGAAACTATATATCGAAGAGTCGAACAACTAGCAGGGTTCGGAAATAACAAAGTTGCCTGGGACTTGTATTGTGGCACAGGTCAAATTGCTATGTTGCTGGCAAAAGCTGGCTACCGGAGTCTCGGCATCGAAGTTAATCCTCAAGCTACCCGAGATGCTCAAAAAAATAGTATCCGCAATCAGATAGTGCCACCACCAAGCTTCATTACTGGGAAAGTGGAAGAATTGCAGACAAGCTTTCCGGACTGGGCTACGGAACCAGAACTAATAGTGGTAAACCCAGCCCGCAAAGGACTAGCTCCTGAAGTCCGAACTTACCTACGCAACAAGATAACCACGACTAAATGTCAACTCATTTATATTTCCTGTGAGGTGGAAACCTTAGCAAGGGATCTCAAAGAAATATGCCAAGGTGCACCTAAACTACGACAAGTTGAATCCTTTGACATGTTCCCTTTTACGAAAAATATGGAATGGTTAGCCGTGATTAGCTGATTTCCTTGAGTTTCATCTAACTTGTGGATAGTGTCTGTCAAGCTGAAGTCATCACGGGGCTAACAACCAAACTAGCATTAGGGGAAATAGATGGGGTTTGAGGAATCAGATCGGCTTATACGTCCAGATAAAAAACAATTAACTTACAGTTCATACTTAAAAGTTGATGACTTAGTCCAACTCCAACTGCCTGTAGCCGATGAATCAGCTCATGACGAGATGTTATTTATTATTATCCATCAAACCTATGAGCTTTGGTTTAAGCAGATTCTCCATGAGCTTCAATTAGCCCCTAAACTAATTGAAGCGGGTAATTTAATGCATCTGCTGCATACAGTTAAAAGACTCGTAACAATCATGAAAACCCTAACCCAGCAAGTTGATATTCTAGAAACTATGCCGCCCGATGATTTCAACAAGTTTAGGGACGCCTTAAACCCTGCAAGCGGTTTTCAGTCATGGCAGTTCCGCCTTACTGAATTCATTCTCGGTTCTCGAAATACCAACTATTTGGAGTTCTATAAGAGCCAACCCGAACACAGAAAGAAACTGGAAGATGCATTAAAACACCCAAGTATTTGGGATCAGTTAATCATTTATTTACGCAAGCAAGGTTTTCCCATACCCGAAAGTGAAGTGACAAGAGATTTCTCTTTAAATAGGGAAACTTCTCCAGAGGTCACCGAAGTATTAAAAAATATTTATAAGAATCCAAATAAGAACCCAGAACTATACGTGATTCTTGAAGGCCTTACTGATTTCGATCAACAATTCCTGCTATGGCGTTATCGGCATTTTGCTATGGTTCAACGGATGATAGGGTCGTTAAAAGGTACTGGAGGTTCTTCCGGAGCCAAATATCTCGGTACAACAATGTCAAAAAAGTTTTTTCCAGAACTGTGGGAACTGCGCGACAGCTTGTAAACTTAGGAGCGGTATGATGTCAGTAAATTCCATTACGCAAAACCTAACTCCTTATCCCATGGAAGAACTCGCCAAGATCAAGCAAAACCTGAAAGACTCCAACAAAGAAATATTTGACTTTGGCACTGGCGATCCGAACATTGAATTATGGAAAGAAATCAATAAAACCATCGAGGAATCTTTGGGAAATGTTCTGAGCTATCCATCGATTAAAGGAATGCCCCAACTTCACGAAGCAATTAATGATTATTTACGAAGGCAACTCCAACTCGAAGTTTCCGAAGAATTAAAAGTCTTACCTACAAATGGTAGTAAAGAGGCTATCTTTCATACCGCCCTATGCTTAATTGGTCGGGAAAAAAATCGCAAATACCTTGTGTACCCCACTCCAGGCTATCCGGTATATCGGAGTTCAGCGTTATTCGCTGGAGGAACCCCCTACGCCGTAGCTTTGAATCAACAAGATGATTGGCTGCTGAAACCATGGGAACTTCCAAAACAAGTCCAGCAACAAACAGCGGCTTTGTGGATAAATTATCCGCATAACCCAACTGGTGCTACCGCACCCAAAAGCTACCTGGAAAAAGTTATTAAATGGTGCCACGACAATAATGTGATCTTATTGTCCGATGATTGTTACTTTGACATTTACGACCCTAATAACGAAAAACCAATCTGTCCGCTATCAATTAGCAGCAAAAATGTTATTTCTTTTATGAGTCTTTCAAAAAGATCTGGATTTACGGGCTACCGAAGTGGCTTTATGGCTGGAGATGGGGAAATCATATCTCAGCTAACAAGAGCCCGCGCTAACTTTGGCTGCGCTACACCCAATATCATTCAAGCAGCAGCCGCAAAAGCTTGGGCTGATGATGAGCACGTCAGCAGGAGAAGACAAATATTTAGACAAAGAATCGACTATGCTGCCAAAGAGCTGATAAACATCGGTCTGCTAAAATCAAAACCTAAAGCAGCATTCTATTTATGGTGCACTGTCCCAGAGTATTGGCAAGGGAAAGATATAGAATTTTCTCTGGAACTAGCCAAAGAAGGAGTTATAACTACTCCATCCAGCTGGCTAAGCGAGGGCACAACTGGATACGTCAGATTCGCTATGGTGCCAGAATTGGATAAAATGGCTTCGGCATTTTCAATTCTGAAAAATTTTATAAAAAAATAACAGAAGATCATTTTGACGTTCTTCTCATATTTTCTAGGATAATAAACTGCAAACACACAGGGAGTAATAGCATGGATTTATCTACACTTCGCAACAGAATGGAAGATGCGCTTCAGAAAATAGAAAATGGCGATGAACATGCCTTGGAAGCTTCGATTCCAACGATTCAGGAAACAATAGCCGCACTCGATGAGGGCAAGATTAGAGTAGCCTCTCTCGAAAATGGCACATGGACAACTCATGCATGGATTAAGAAAGCGATTCTCTTGTATTTCCGCATTGCCAAAATGGAAAATATAGAGGTCGGCCCTTTTACCTATTTCGATAAAATACCATTAAAGAAAAATTTCGCAGAACTAAATGTCAGAGTCGTTCCCCCTGCCACTGCAAGATATGGAACGTTTATGGAGCCCGGTGTAGTCCTAATGCCATCATACGTCAATATAGGTGCTTATGTTGGAGCTGGTTCCATGGTTGATACATGGGCGACAGTTGGTTCGTGTGCACAAGTAGGTGCGAACGTACATCTATCAGGAGGAGTTGGCCTTGGTGGAGTTCTCGAACCTGCAGCAGCTAACCCTGTAATTGTTGAAGATGGGGCTTTCGTGGGATCTCGATGCATTGTCGTCGAAGGTGTTCGCATTGGCAAAGAAGCTGTATTAGCAGCCAATGTAACATTAACATCATCAACTCCCATTATTGATACGAGAAATGGTAAAATGGAAGAGTCAAAGGGTTATGTTCCTGAAAGGTCTGTAGTAGTGCCTGGAACCAAAGAAAAAGAAGTCTCCGGGGGCAAAATTTATACCTCCTGCGCTTATATTATAGGAGAAAGGAAACCCTCTACAGACCTGAAAACATCGCTTAATAACGTTTTACGAGAATTTGCACTATCCGTCTAATCGACAAAGGTGTTTATATGCCCGTAATCGAATTTCGACCTGGCTTAGAAAAAATAGAAGTACCTGAGAATACTAAACTGCTGGTAGCAGGAAGAAAAGCTGGGGTCGAAATTCGATTTGGCTGTGGTGCATGTCAATGTGCATCCTGTGCTGTCAAGATTTTAGCTGGACAGGAAAGCCTCATACCGATGAAACAAAATGAAATCGAGCTACTGAAACGAATCGGCCTCCCTACCAGCGGTGAAATAAGGCTGAGCTGCCAGGCTAGAATCTGTGGCGACCACTGTATTGTTGATCTATCATTTCAAGATATCTACTCACCGGATAAAGGCCTAGATCAGGATACCTAATCTTTATTCAGGAAGAAAAAATTGCGCCATAGCTACGAACTCATCTGGGCGCAGCGAATCAGGACGCCGGGTCAAGTCCACTGGACACTGATCAACATCAATACTATCTGTCAAAAAAACCTTCATTGAATTTCTGAGCTTCTTTCGCCGCTGATTAAAAGCTGCTCGAGTTACTTGCTCTACATTTTTCGCTAATTTTGGATCAATCACGTCCTGCCTCGGCATAAGCGATACCAAGGCGCTATCAACATTAGGAACAGGAGAAAAACATGTTCTGTCGACTTTACACTCTAATTCGACTTTCGCTCTAAGCTGTGTATAGACGCTTAGGCTTCCATAACTCTTGGAACCGACCGAACTAGCTAATCGTTGAGCAAACTCTAATTGAGTTAGAAAGTCTATGCCTTTTAAGCTGTTCAAATATGGAAGGGCCCAGAGCAAAATTGGCGATGAGATATTATAAGGAATATTACCAATCACAGCAGCAGGCTCACCCGAGCTACCGAGCCATGCTGCAAGATCATATTTCAAGACATCCTGGTTAACAACCTCAAGAATACCGGGCTGATCATCTTAACGAAGCCGGTCATATTCAATCAAAGTATCGGCAAAACGATCATCCTTTTCAATAGCTGTGACTTTCAGATCAGCTGCTAGCAACGCACGCGTTAAAATCCCTCCACCGGGGCCAATTTCGATCACACGCCTGACTTTCCACGAACGCATTCTCTCTACAACCCGTTGAACAGGCCAGTCAGTTCGCAGAAAAACCTGCCCTAGGGATTTTTTTTGCCTCGGTGTAAACTTTCCACGCCCGGCCATATCATTCTCCTACTATCTCCGAGAAGCCCTAAAATCATAACGAGAAAAAGCATCCCAGCTATAATCATAAAACTTGCGGTCACCTTCACTGTTAATAAACTGGTGATAACCAAGCGCTGCTATCATAGCTCCATTATCAGAACAAAAACGAAGCCTAGGAGATAATATAGGAACTTTTATCTCACTAGAGAGCATGGCTCGGAATCTATTATTAGCCGCGACGCCGCCCGCTATAAGTACTGATCGGGTTTCTGGTTGTATCACCAGCGCGGATTCTAGTTTTCGTTTCAGTTGATCAAAAGCTGCCTCTTGGAATGCAGCACAAGCATCTGCAATCCATTGATCCGACATCTCACCTTGCTCACTGTTACGTAAGTTTACCATATGGGTCTTCAATCCAGAATAGCTAAACTCTAATCTTGACTTTTGCTCCATCAAAACTGGCATTCTAAAGACATTAGATCTGCCTTTGGTAGCCATCTTCTCTATTTTGGGCCCACCAGGATATCCCAAATTAAATAGCTTAGCTACTTTATCGAAACTTTCCCCACAAGCATCATCAATCGTATGAGCAATAAGTTTAAAGCTAGTAGGATTAGACATATAGTATAAGTTTGTATGCCCACCCGAAACAACCGCTGCAAGACATGGAAAAACTGAATCAATCGACTGATCAATTCCTAATAGAGCGCCATGCACGTGCGCATGAACATGATTGACAGGAATCAAAGGCAAACCATAACGCAGAGCCATACCTTTGGCGTAGGATATGCCGACCAGTAAAGCACCAATCAACCCGGGTCCCCTGGTCACAGCTATCGCATCTAAATCATCATAGGAAACGGCAGCCTCTTTCATCGCAAGAGCAACCATCCCTGAAATAACTTTTAAATGTTCACGAGCGGCTACCTCAGGAACAACGCCCCCAAACACTTTATGCGTTTCAATTTGAGAATAAATTTGAGATGACAGAACCTCTGCCCCATCTCTAACGATTGAAACGGCGGTTTCATCACAACTTGATTCAATACCAATCACTAGCATTGGTTAGCTCCACTGATTATAGGAGCGTGGAGCCTTTTTATAGCTTACCCAACCGCTCCCGAGCCATTCTTGCTTCCGGAGCCTTGGGATACTGCTGGACCAGCTCTTCATAGTACAAACGGGCTGTTGCTTTATCGCCAAGATGCCTGAAACTGTCCCCCATTCTCAATTTGGCATGAGGGATACGCTTCGGTGACGGTTTCATATCCAGAAGATCATTATATTTCAAGGCTGAATCTCTTAATCGGCCTAGTTTATATAAACTCTCTGCGTAGAGAAATACGACCTCTTCTTTTTTCTTTTTACCTTTTATTTTCTTGAGCAATCTTTGAGCGTCTTCTGCAACATGCTTATACCTCTTGCGCTCAAAGGCCGACCTCAAAGCAGAAATAGAGCTAAGAGATGTACGCGCCTTCTTAGAGCTCGGCTTAATACCTTTACCTAACTTCTCGAGAGTACTAAGAATATCGCCCTGCACTTCCTCGACATTTTCCAATCGCTCACCCAACTTTGACAGAGTCAAAGCAATCGAACCCTGCCCCTCCTCAGAGGCGCCAGGCAACTGACCAGTAGCCACGCCAATACGAAGTGCCTCCATTTCACCCTTCATCTTTTGTAGCTCGAAGTTAATTTTCTCAAGATTTGTTGAAGTAGACGCTGACAGCTTCTTGGAAATGGCATCGACAGCTCTGAAGTTCTTATCTCGGTCTTTCAAGTGAGTTTCGACCTGTAACAACCTAGTCTGTATAGTATAAATATCATTCGTCATCTGCCTTTTAGCAGCAGGAGTAAGGCAGCCAACTAAATTCATCCCAACAATCAAGATCCCAATCGATTTCATCAGCATTAACACCCTTATATTATTCAGCTTTCTTCACTATTTCTTCAGCTTTTGTCTCTCGTTCAGCTTGCAATTTTCTTTTGGTCTCAACTAATCTTTTTCGAATTAAGACAATCCTTCTAAAGACTTCATTACAAGTCCCGACCCATGAGTGAAAGTAAGCAATGTCAATTTCGTCATATTCAGCATTTAAAGGCTTCGACTCGACATATTTTAGCCTTAAGTCCTCATGACTACCTAGCTGATTATTGAGGTCTTTGTCGTGCTTTTCAAGGCTGCATTTCAGACGCAGAAGGATCTTCCTGCTTTCTCCACTTTCGACGTCACCCACGCTTGCATCTTGCTCTTGGTCAGGTGCTGTTTCTAGGGTATTGTCTATGCTTTGGTCATCCACATCATTACGTTGAGGATCATTATTTGAAATATCATTTACGTCAACCGAGCCCTCTTGGCGCGTCTTGATTTCATTATCATCCACTAGATACACCCCTTATACTGGACTAAGTAGTCTATCGGTGGAAAAGCAGCGGATATTAAGTCCGGCTAACTATAGGAATGGAAAGAACTTAATCTTTCGGTAATCGCAAATTTTTTTTTGAAAGTCATAAAATGGAATTAACAGGAGAGACAAACCTAGCAGAACCTGAACTAGGTGAAGATAACACCGAACCCACGGATAAAAATCTTTTAGAGGTACCCGATTTTGAAGAAATCAATTTTGATGACCTCAAAATTGATGCTGAACTTCTAGCTACTATTAAAGACCTAGGTTGGACTAAACCAACACCAGTGCAATCCATGTGCCTTCCGCTAACAACAAAAGGCAAGGATGTTGCGGGATTTGCCCAAACAGGTACTGGAAAAACAGGCGTATTTCTCATTTCAATTGCAGCAAAAATACTTGAGACCAAGCATACGGCTCGCACCAATGAAATACGAGGCGTCGGTGCTACGTTTGCAGTGATTCTAGCTCCAACCAGAGAGCTCGCCATTCAAATTGATAATGATGCGAAAGAGCTGTTACAGAAAGTTGGAATTAGCTCCCTAGCCGTATATGGAGGCGTCGATTATGACAAGCAGGCAGGCTTGATTCGTAAAGGGGTCGATGTCATTGTTGCGACACCAGGACGGCTGAAAGATTATTTTCAGAAAAGAGTCGTAACTCTTGAACACTGCGATCAATTTGTCTGCGATGAAGCGGACCGTATGTTTGACATGGGGTTTATCGAAGATGTTGAGTTCTTCCTCGAAAAACTTAACGAAAAAAATCAAAAGTTGTTATTCTCAGCCACAACCAATGAACAAGTTAAAGAGCTGGCTTTCGAATATCTCGAGAACCCTGAATATATTTCAGTAACACCAGAAGTCATCACACCCGATAATATAACGCAAGAACTTTTTATTTGTGAGTCGACTCAAAAGATTCAGGTGCTCTTAGGATTGATTCAAGAACAGAAACCTAAGTGTTCAATTGTGTTTACCAACACAAAAATGGTTGCCGACTGGCTTCATTATAAGCTCAATAAAAATGGAATCGAAGCAGACCTAATCACAGGAGATCTGCCGCAGAAAAAACGGATTAACCTGATCCAAAAAATTAAAAGAGGTGAAATTAAATCGCTGGTAGCTACTGACGTAGCAAGTCGAGGTCTTCACATTGCAGATGTAACCCATGTGTATAATTTTGATCTTCCCGATGAAGCCGCAGCTTATGTCCATCGTATCGGCAGAACAGCTCGGGCCGGAGCAAAAGGAACAGCCGTATCTTTAGTCTGTGAAGATTATGGCCATAACCTCGAACCCATTAAAGAACTTCTTGGGGAGAAAATTGAACTAGTCAGCACTTGGTTCAACCCAGAATTTCTCAAGATCGATGATAAGTCTGGAAACCCATATCAAGATCCTGACTTTAAAGGCGTCACTTTTGCAAAAAAAGAAAAAGAGGCAGCTCCCAGGAGTAGAGACCGAAACAAGAAGCCAGAGTCTAATCGTACAGGGCCTCAGTCTCGCAACAAAAAAGACTATAAGGGCTCCAATAGAGATGATCGCAAAACCAGGAATCCTGGAAGAAAAGAAGACGACCGTAAAAAAAGAGACCCCAGAAAAGAAAACGATTACAAGAAAAAGAGTAAGCACAAAAGAAGCCCAAATAAAGATAATCGCCGACCTAAGAATTCCCAAGGCCATAAAAACCAAAATCGAAGGGATCCTAAGTCGACTGCCGCAGAGCAAACACCAAGCAGTGTCGGAGGCATGGTTAAAAAACTAGTCTCAGTTATTTTTGGACGGAAAAAGAAGTAAAGCAAGAATCTTTCCAGGCATAAACTCCCTCAATTCTCGGGGGAGTGCCTCTTTCAAGCATTATCGCCATCGGTTGAACAACATTAAAACAAGCACTCCAAAAACTTTCCGTAATTTCAGAAGCTAACTGAACTAACCTTGTAATGATTAAATGAGGAGAAGCAACATGTATAGTCGCAGCCGCCCCACCATGCCCAGACATAAAACTCTGAAATAAAGCGACAGACTCATCTCCCCGAACTTCACCGACAACTATAAGATCAGGACGCAAGCGCAAGCCCTCTTGAACGCATCGATTCATAGAAAACTTGCCTATGCCTTCCAGGTTTGCCTGCCTCTCTAACAAACGTATCCAATGAGGTTCAATTGGTGGTATCTCAGCCAATTTTTCAATGAGAATCACTCTCTTATCCCTGAAGTATTTTTTCAGCCAAGCTACCATAAATGACGTTTTACCTGCTCCAGTCGGGCCACAAATGAATAGTGGCCTCTTACACCCCTGATCTAAAACAGATTCAAACATAGCCCAAGAATCGAATGAGCTAAGCCCAATTTCATCTAATCTATGCCGCCTAAAACTGATTAACCCCCCCAAATCAGCTATTGGAGGCAATAGAAAATGCCAACGAAACATGAGGCCTAATTTTGAATGAAAATAACTCCCACCGGCAACCGGCTCGACCGGATCTAGACGAACACCTTGCATTTTGGCAAAGCCCTGCATCCATGAGCGTATCTGATAAGCACTATCAAACGGTGACAGCTGAGTGACCTGATCAGAGTCAATACAAACCATCGAACGAGTGCCATTTATTAGTATTTCATCAAGATTAAAGTTAGATTCAAACTTAGAAATGATCTTATTTAACACTAGAAAAACATCCATGCTGCTCCTCACCACAGCAAAAAGGTTATGATTCTAGCAATAGTTTACAGATGAATTTCCTTCAAGAATATCGGCAACCATTTTCCCCGTGGTATAGGGCAAAACTGATGTCATTATCTCCATCATCAAAACTGCTACATCTTCATCGTCCCAGTCTCTAGTATCGACTGCACGGACCCCTTCTACTATTTTTTCTACCAAATCAAGGCTAATTAAGCCTTTTTGCCGACAAATTTCTATTCTTTTCCATAACTCGTCTGACAAGCAGGCTTGTTCAAGTGGATTAGGAATTCTCACACCTTCACCTTGGGGTTGCAACATCGCCAAAGATTCACTCAGATTACCCGAGAGAGTAGCTTTCTCAATCCACTCAACAGCTTTCGTTATATCTTCATTGGGAAAACCAAGACTTTGGAGGTCTCTTTTCACTTCCCATTCAATTAATTCGTGTTCTTCGTAACCATAGGAAACCAGCTCTGCCATTTCGGCAACAACTTTCCACCATCCCGTTGCAATACCAACATCGCTCATTCAAACCTCCCGAAGACACACAGATGAATTAAATCATAAACCTGAATGTTCACATTCCACTGACCTAATCAAAAGGACAGTGAAATCGTAACGATGTTTAGCTTTGGCTCAACAAATAGCTTAAAACTTTACAGCGGGGAAAGCAAAAAGAAAGATGCGTGATTTTTGAAACCTAAAATCCATTGATATCTGCAAGAAAATCTTCAGCAGAATTTATTGTTCTGGCACCTTCTTCCATCAATCTATTTCCACCTTCATTATGAATATCTTGATCCGGGTGAACCAACACAACAACTTCCCTCCCTTGATCCAATACAGTTTTGGCAGTGGACATCGTTCCAGATCTCAGAGAGGCCTGTAAAACAATTGTTTGTTCACATAGTCCAGAAATAATACGATTTCTTATAGGAAAATCCCAAGGGCGACAATTTTGCCACCATAACCGTTCCGAAATAAATAGCCCATCACGACCTGATAGCTCCGAAAAAAAACTATGATTCAATACTGGTTGGGGATGCTGCAAGCCCGAAGCTAAAACAACAGCTGTGGGAATCGGACATATTTCCGAATTTAGAGCACCCTGATGAGCTGCTGAGTCACATCCCCACGCACCTCCACTTACCACTAAATACCCACGATCTGACAACCACATCCCAAGTTTTTCTCCCTGGAAAAGGGCAAATGCGCTCGCCTTCCTGGAACCCACAATGGCTATCATCGGCTTTTCCATCAAACTCCAGTCACCTATTGCAGATAGTGCCAAAGGGGCATCTGGTATTTGCCTCAATAAAAAAGGATAAGAATAATCTGACCAGACGATATAATGTCCTCCATGATCAGCAACTAATCGAATATGCCGATGAGTAGTTCCTCCTAACTCCCTGACATCCGCATTAAGTTGTTTTTTAAATATTCCAGCCCAGGGACTAGACTGCCATACTTTATCGAGCATCTCACACCAATCCTCTTGACTAATTTCTTGAAGACGCTTTTGATCAATCTCGATAGGTTGACATGCGATCGGAGGAGGAATCCACCGGCTGGTTAACTGAGATAAAACGTGACCAAACAAACAATGTAAGTACTCTGTAGTGAAATGATTCATATAGGCTCCTTAAATGAAGCCTCTTAGATATCTCATCACTAGAGCTCTGGTGAAGCGGCATCCTTAACTGTGAAAGACCTGAAAAGAAGCGTTAGAATGTACCGGAAGAAACTACGCCAAAAGGCATATAGCTAGAGAGGCTGAATAGCAGCGCGATCACCAATCTTTATTTCTGCAACATTTTTCATAACATAAGCTGTCACAACACTTCCCTGAGTATCAATCACTCGCGCCCTACCCACGCGGCGCCCTATATCAGGAAGTTCCGAATCCTTGAAAACAACAGTCTGATCATTGACGTTTTGATAAATATCAACCAATGCACCAACATTAGGTTGACCATTGATTTTATCAAAGAAAACAAAGAAACCTTTTCCAGCAAAAACACCTCTGCTGAAATCAAAACCAACAATCTCTGACCGAAAACTTTGACTTTCGCCATCTATCGATAAAGGCACTGACCTTCTTGTTGAACGATATGGAATAATCATATCTCCCGGCTTGACCCCGAGTCTGGTGCGCATGACCCTTCCTATGGCTACATCTCCATTGGACTTATTTTTTATCTTTATATGCGCAACAAAGTCATACCGATAACCTACATAATCGCTATTCTTCTTTGTATATGTTTTAGGTCCAGGTCTAACCACGGTATAAGAGGTACCCTTAACAACATCTTCTTCAACATCCATGAATAAGCTCTGGGCTTCACCAGTTAAAAAACTACCATTTACTCCCGCTCTAACAACAGCCAAGGGCTCCAATTCATCTTCAAAGTAAAAAGCAGGTAGATTCACCGGTATTTGTTGAGCGGTATAAACTTCACCATAAGTCTCAAAAGGAAGGGTTACTCCGGGTATTTGTTCGATATCTTTTGCCGTTAATAATCCACTAAATTGGGCCTCTCCTTCTACTTCCCTTAACAAAACCTGCTTTTTCTTTTTTGTAGTGGCAACCAACTCTTTTTCTTCAATATCTCCCTTATCAACAGGTACGATTTCATCTTCTGTAACAACCTGCAAAAATGGTGGTATGTCCGAATCTCCAGGATAAAAGCTAAGCTGCATCCCAGGAAAAATAAAGTGAGGGTTTTTTATAAAAGGATTCAAAGACCACAATTTCGGCCAATAATCAGGTTCATCAATTAGCTGATCACAAATATCAAAAAGAGTATCACCATATTCAACTCGATAGCTCTCAGGAGCCTCACCCGCTGCCATATTCCTACGTGTACCAATGATTGGAGGCACACCACCAAAGTCATTAGTTTCTACTAAAGCCTCAACCTCAGGCCCAATATCAGGTTGTTGATTATCTGGCACAGGCATTAGATCGGTATTTTGCTCCATAGGATTGAATTCATTACCGTTATTATTCATAATCTGCTCATTAGACATCATATCTTCTACGGGATATTCTTCAATAGAGAGCTGGTTCATACCATTCTGATCTAGATTGCTACCGCCATTAGAAAGCTGATCTAAACCATTCTCATTCGAATTATTGTTACCATTAGATACTTGATCTAAATCATTATCGTTGGATACTTCCTGACCCAACTCATTATCGTTAGACACTTGCTGATCTAAATCATTATCGTTAGATCCCGTCTGACCTAACTCATTATCATTTGAGATTTGATTATTATTTAGATTACCTAGAAGTGAATTATCCTCTTGAACCTGTGTATTATCGTTCAGCTGCAAAGGTGGATCTGAATCCAAATCTAGATCACTATCAACTTCAAGACCCTGTTCAATATCATCTGCGGAAGAGTTATCTTCAGATTCTTGTAAATTATTTTCTTCTTGTTGAATCTCTTCTTGCCCCTGATCGTTATTACTGTCCAGCTCCTCTACTTGGATATTATTAGATTCTTGATCCTGGCTATATGCAGCAGAAAAAGAAGCAAATACAAAGACTATTATCTTGACCATTAAGATCTTGTCATAAATTGTTTTCAAATTGCTTTATCTCCAACTTAGACATTTCAGCTGCTTCATTATCCGGAAAAGTGTCGATTACCTTATTCCATCTATTAAGCGCATGCTCAGGTAAATCTGTCTTTTGATCGACCTTAGCTATATAAAAATGAGCTCGTGGCACTAAATGATGAGAACCGTATTGAGAAATAAATTGTGTGAGCACTTGCTTGGCCGAATTATACTCTCTGAGATGAAACCAGCTCAAACCAATCCAGTATAGATGACTACCCTCATTAATTCGCTCTCTAAAATTATGGCCCACCTTTCCAAAAGCTGCTATTGCTTGGCCATATTTACCCTGATCAAAAAAAGTCTGAGCTTCGACCAGTTGTTTCCGATATTCACGCCTCTCACTCATAGTCATTTCGCTTGCTACAGCATCAATCTTTTCTTTTTTAGGCTTAATCACAACCTTGTTCTCAGGTTTCATCATTTTATTTATAGCAGATCCAGGATGATGCCAAGATTCACCAATCTGATACTCTACCTTCAATTCCTCTGGAATAACACCTAGCAATAAACCTTTTTCAAGCACTTTAATTTTTTCTTGCTGTTTTTTTAGTTTATTTTCTATCTGCTGAATAACAAGGTTGAGCTTACTAATCGTAAGATCTAAATCTCGACGATCTTCTTCTGGCAGAATATATTTGGGGTAAGATGCCTCATCTAACACAACAATAGTCTTCCCATTCCGATCTTTCAATTGTGATCGAATCGGTCTAGCTACTGAACTTTCCGTTGACTCTATAGTGGCAACTTCTTTGGCTTCCGTCTCTTCACCAAAGAGACTATCAATATGACTACATGACACCTGGATCATCGAAAAAAAGATTACGAACAAAGTAAAATCATGTTTAGATAATCTCATACAGCATCACCTATAGATAAATTTAATAGAAATTGATCAATAATAATTAGCTGATCATCTCTTAAGTCGGAAAACTCCATCCCTACCTTAAATTGGTGTAAGTATCGTTCTAATCCTGATGATGGAATTCTAATCTTCTGTTTCTTAACCCACTTAACCGTTCCATCAACATCTATAGGAGCAACTAGCGGCAAAAATAGCTGAGCCTTTAATTCATCTCCAGCACTCCAATTATCAATAATCCCCGGAAAACGGGTTATCAAGCTAACCCCAGAATTACTCATATCTGCTACTGACAGCCAGTTCATCATATCACCATATGATGAAAACGAAGGAGGAGCAGACATTTTAGTTGATTCAACCGAAAGGTCATATGGTTTAATGTAAGCCATTTTTTGTGGTATTGTAGGGTATCGAGTGGTTCCCCTTCTTTCAATACTCACCAAACTCGAAGGCAGTTGTACACCGATAACACCCTTCGACTGCTTATCTAATTTACATATAAACATGACTCTTGTTGGCATTCCCAACACTTCAATTTTAAGAACTTTTGCTGTTCTCAGTAACTTTAAACCTTTTATAGAGATATCTCGAAAGAAAAGAGTCCTTCCCAATACATGGTCAAAAGTAGCACGTACAGCCTTGCTACCCCCATCTTTCATTCTAATGATAACTTTCATATGGGCATCGCACATTTGGTTTATAAGACGATATATTCTTTCCCGGCTAACAATTTTCGCCTCATGATTAATTTCTTTTGTGTTCCCGACTTCTGCCATTTTTTTCCTTATTTGAACCATCGAGTACTTAGAAAAAATTCAAAGAACGTAATTTTGAATATAAAGGCCTGAAATGAGTATACCTAAACAATTTTCAACATATCCGGGCAATCATTGCCCATGAAATTCAAAAATAATTTGTCGTTATTTAGAGAATTAGAAGAAAAGATCATTTTCCAAGAGCAATCAATCGCATATACTGATGTTATGTATAATAAACTAAGTTCAGAGCCTAATATGCTAAAGCGACTACTCATAACCATCGTAGTAACAGTCTATCTTCCAGCTTATGGATCCGACTATAACAATGTACCCCGTTATCAAATTAATAACTTTTTGGATGACTATCTAAGTATCTCAGGGGTTCAATCAAAGCCCGTGGTTCACTCTGCTTTACATTTGTTTAGCAAGGAAGATACGATGAGAATAAGTTATTTTCATAATCTGTCACAACAATGGATGATGGAAATTGGTTTACATTATATCGTATTTATAAAAACAGAGAAGAATCAACTGTTGCCTATTCAAGCACTGACACATGACTCATTATATATTGTCAGGTTATGGCATCCGTTTTATTTACTAGCAGGCCCAGGAATGTCATACCTAAACCCCTTAATAAAAAAGGGGCTACCGCTTCAAAAAGATAAAAGTTATCAAGCGCAAGTTGGTTTCTCGCTGAAAGCCAGTCTTATCTGGCAACATGCTCCCAACATCATGACGAATATATCCTTTTCACGATGGAGAGGAACAAAAACCAATAGATTACACGGAACCTCTTTAATAGGGGGCATTATGGTCAACTTCATGTAGAATTGGAATTACATTATGACAAATAAAGGAAAATCATAGACATCTGGGTAGCTGAATTAAAGCCCCCCAACCATACCTTAGGGAAGGCCAAATTTTTTTCAGGCCGTACTTCCCCTTCAAGTCTGACACTTCTTTAGGCGATCGAAAGATTGCTCCACTATTGAATACACGCACATTCTTGTGAACCAGTATTCGATCTTTCTGTCCAGGAGACTCATTGCCAGAAGCACTAGCAAAAATCTCATTATCTAAGCTAGCTGTATAACAATCAGAAGCGACCTCACAGACACCTTCGGCAGTGTCTTTTAAACTAAATCTAGATTTAAACTGATTGTACCAAAATGAATTAAACTTCAAAGGGAGGTAGCCAGCTATAATGACGCGCTCTAAACAGGTTGGTTTTAGCTTTAGTGCTTCAGTAAGTGCATTGTCCAAATCCTGATACCACCGACCATCATCCATTAAAGAAGGAGCCATAGTATTAAAAAGCAGAACCCGCTGACCTAAAAGCCGAATCACAGATAATGTTACCCCACCATCAGCTCCAAGTTTCCAGAAGCGTTTTAGCTCTATAGTATACTCTTCCGACCGAATAGGCAGACCAAAAGCCACGGCATGGAATTCATTTTCCTGAGTATCACTCCAATAGCGAACCGGAAAGTAGTCCCAGTCGTACCCCTGTAAAGCTCCCCTCATCAATATATTTCTATCAGAATCTGAAGGACTACCTCGTCGAGCCATTAACTCCTGAAAGAAAATTAAATCAGGCTTCGTCTTACGCAGTCCAGTATCAATTAGCTCTAATCTCTCGCGACGGAAAAGCCAATCACCACGCCAATCTTCACCCTTATAATCGGCCGAACGCCGCTGGTTGAATAAAGCTAAGGTCTCGATAGAGACTGTTAGATCGTCATATGAAGAAAATCCAACACAACCCTGAAGACAAAAACCAACCATCAAGAGACAAACGAAACGACATTTTCGTACCGAAGCCTTCAAAAAATCAACGAAGGCCCAAGTGCCGTGCAATAACAATTCTTTGAATTTCACTGGTTCCCTCACCAATGCGAAGCAAGGCTGCATCACGGTAAAATCTTTCGATTGGATATTCTTTCATCAGACCATAGCCACCAAAAGTTTGTTGCCCTTCCCTGGAACAATACTCCGCAACTTCAGAACAATAAAGTTTAGCCATAGCAGCTTCTTTTTCAAAGGGTTTATTCTCTTGTTTAAGCCATGCAGCCTTATACATCAGGTTTTCTGCAGCCTCAATTCTGGTAGCCATTTCTGCCAGCTTAAATGAAATAGCCTGATGTTTATAAATTTTTACCCCAAAAGTCTCTCGTTCCTGAACATACTTAAGGGTCATATCGAGAGCACCTTTGGCCAAACCCAAACCCATCGCACCGATTGATAATCGACCGTTATCAAGAGTCTCCATCATTTGTTTAAAACCACTACCACGAACTCCAAGAATAGCATCACCTGGGACTCGCACATCATCAAAGTAGAGTTCCCCAGTATTTGAGGAACGCCACATCATCTTATCATGCATAACTTTTCGAGTAAGCCCTTTAGCATCAGCTGGCACAATAAAACAAGTCATCTCTGGACGACCATTTTCTAGCTTCCCTGAGACTGCCTGAACAGTAATGCCCTTTGTCAATTCTGAAGCCGAATTAGTGATCCAAATTTTCGAACCATTAATAACCCACTCATCATTAGCATTATCATATACTGCAGTCGTGCGGCTAGCCTGAGCATCACTACCTGCACCAGCCTCAGTTAAACCAAAGGCCCATAAGCCCTCTCCGGTACATAGATCCGGTAAATACTTTTTCTTTTGTTCTTCATTACCATAATAATATAGTGGTCCCGCTCCCAGGCTATTATGAGCAGCGATCGTTGCAGCCTGAGAACCATCAATCCGAGCCAACTCTTCGACAACTACGATATAGGATAAATAATCCATACCTTGGCCACCATACGCTGGATCAATAATAGTTCCAAACAGCCCCAATTCTCCCATCCTTTTAGTAAGGTCGATACTAAAAGCTTCTTTTTCATCTAGTTCTTTAGCAACCGGCGCAATCTCATTTTCCGCAAACTTCCTGACGGTTTCCCGCAACATTTTTAATTCGTCGGATTCTTCAAATTGATAGGACATTGGTCCTCCCTTTAATCATTCTGGTTCAAAATCAGGCTCGTCTTTATCCAAATGCTTACGCCCCTCACGGCCAGATTGTCCGAGCAACAAATTCTGGTATGATCGATAGCGCAAGGCTGCAATCTCTCCCTTGTTCAGAGCATCCAATATGGTACACCCAGGTTCGTCAATGTGCCTGCATTCACGAAACTTACATTGCCCCATCCGTTTGCGAAATTCGACAAAACCATATGAAAGATCAATAGAATTTCTTTCCTCAATGAGAAAACTTCGAATACCTGGAGTATCAACAACATACCCTCCTACACCAAGCTTGATTAAACTAGCGTAAGTCGTTGTATGCCTCCCTTTATAGGAAATATTCGAGTTTTCTTCCACCTCCTGAACTATTTCTGGATCAAAAAGATTAATTAACGAAGATTTACCTATGCCTGAGTGACCTGAAAAAACCGTAATTTTAGATGCCATCATTTTACGCAATCGAATCAGCTCCGAATCCTTAGAATCTATAGCTGAGATAGAAAATACTTCGTAACCCAAAGATCTGTAATTATTGACTTGGTCTTCACATTCCACCTTAAATGCATCTGTACCATCACGGTCCAACAAATCTCGTTTATTGAAAACCAAAACAACAGGTAAACCCTGCTCTTCTGCTACGACCAGGTAACGGTCTACTAAACCCCACCTTATTTTAGGGCCCAAATAACTTGCCATGACCACGACCTGACTTATATTACACGCCAGAATATGTGACCTCGTATTCGTAATGGGGTCCCGGCGAGATAGCTGCGAATCCCGCGGGCTCTGATGCAGAATGACACAACGAGGGATATCAGTATCTACATCTTCTTCATCATGCCCAGCCTTACGACAGAGAACTCTATCTCCAACTGCAACTAAATTTCTCTCCATTTTTTCAGAGGTGAGAAACTTTCTTGCTACTGTTGCTAACCACACATCCTTGGTCTTGATGTCACCCTTTTCCGGTTCGGGGGAAACAAAAGCATACCTTTTATGAACTTCAACAACACGAGCTGCAAAGTGATCTGAATTTTTATCTAGATCCCATTTTTCTTCAGCAAGTTCAAAAGGGGTTTCACCTTTTCTATCACCTTTCCGGATACGCTTTTTTTTGCGAATCTTAGAGGTTTTCTCTAAATCATCGGTATTGTCAGAACCTTGATACTTCCACTTAGACATCTATAGCATTCCCTGTAGCTCTCAAGATACTCATTCTAGCTTCATTGCTTAATAGAAACTGAGATCGCAGAGCAATATCTTTTATTGATGGTGAGATTTTCATTCGATTCTCTTTGTCGACTTCGATATAGCCCATTTCTCTTAGTTGAGTTAAATGAGAGCGAAATAAACCTTTATCAACAGTCCCTGGATTTACAATACCATTCAAAATAGCAAGCCTCTGCGCCATACTTTGACACTGTTTTTCAAAAATAGCTATGTCCAGAGATTCTTCGTCAACATATTTCAGCAATAAAAGAGAGACGATGGTATACCTTTCAAAGACAAAGCCAAGAGTATTAGAGAGAAGCATGAGTGACTGATAGCCGACACCATCAACTGCAGGACGTATATATACTAAGCGATCATCTGTTGGTAAAAGTAACTCTAAACGCAAAAATAATTCAACTAGCTGACATAGATATTTTTCTGCCTCCTTAATAGACCACGGCAGAAAAAACTCTTCTCTCAAAAAAGGATATAATTCTAAACATCCTTGAATAAGATCATCCTTATTCATAGATTCTTTATGAGCAAAAAACCGGGCAACTAAGGCAGGTATTGTAAATAAGTGCAAAATATTATTTTTGTAATATTCTGTCATAATTTTATCTGTTTCTGATAGAAAAAGTACATCGCCGCCATCATGAACATACCGTTGCAAAACACCTAGTTTTTCCACATGTGCAATATCTTGATCCGCTGTTAACAGTTGATTGATAACTAGTGAGCTATATGGAAGTTTAACCTGCAATGATTTAAAACAATTTAGAACTAACTTTAATTCATCTTCAGACATAGCACTATGTACAGAAGATTGCATAACCATTGATACTAATGAAACTGCATTGATAGTTGCTGCGGCATTCATCTTTGCTGATAAATCACGGGCCAAATCGTCGACCACACGAGGCATCCATTCAGCCCTAATTTGATTTTTCCATTTCGGATCATTCCAATCTCGCTGATGTTTATCGAGGTATTCCTGTAACTTTATCGGCTCACCAAAGTTAAGAAAGACTTTTCCAAAGTAGCTTTTGAGAGATTTACGGGCCCTAAAGAAACCCATCAAAGATTCGCTCTTTTTGCTCTGACCTCTTAGCTCCTTTAAATAACTTCTGATCTCCGGAACCTTATCATAGCCAAGATAAATTGGTACTATTGCGATAGGACGATCCGAGTTCCTGAGAAAGCTCTGCACAATCATCGAAATCATTCCTGTTTTTAGAGGCAGCATTCGCCCTGTGCGACTCCGCCCTCCTTCAGGAAAAAAAGCTAAAGGATAACCATTAGTAAGGAGAAAATGAAGGTATTCCGAGAAAACCAAGCCATAAAGCTTATTACCGGCAAAACTACGCCTCAAGAAAAAAGCGCCACCTCGTCGCAAAAAACCACCAATTGGAAAAAAATTTAGGTTTATGCCTGCTGCCGTATGAGGGGAACCTAGACCCTGTGTGTATAACGTCCAATTCACCAAAAGATAGTCAAGGTGACTTCGATGCACAGGAGCATAGACAATCTCATAGTCCTGCATCATCAATTGCTTAACCAAATTTAAGTTTTCAACTCTTACTCCATCAAATAACTTATTGAAGAGTCGATTTAAAATTATGTCAAAAACACGAAGTACAGAAAAATTCATATCGGCTGAAATTTCTCTTACATAACTTCTTGCTCTAGCCTCTAATCTAATGGCACGCACCTTCTCATTTTTAACCGTTTCCTCTATATAATTCTTAATGGGAAGACTATGCACAACATGCTGAATCACCCTATGTTTATGATACAGTTTAGGGCCTAGAATTATATTTCTTTGACTGCGAAAATGAACCCTTAACACCCGCCTAAGCTTCCGAGCTACAGCATCCTCAGAGAAACCTGGTGTCATCAGCTTTTTGAAGGACACAGGCTTAGCAAAATGGATTATGTTATTTCGCCCTTGCACCAATATAATCAGAAGCTTTTGAAAAATACCTGCATTTTCTTCATCGTTAAATATCAGTTTAAAAATAGACTTCTGTTTACCTGGAACATTACCCCAAAAAACTGACACCGGTACTATTTCTAGATCTTGCTTAGGCACGGATGATAATCTTTGAACCAAAGTCTCCATACCCGGTGCGGGTTGAGGAATGCCTCGCTTATTCCAAAAACCTGGTTTCGAAAGGAAAATAGCAGCTGCTTGACCACTTTTCTTTAAGTCCGCAAGCCTATACTTGGGGCTGGGCAGTCCTTCACGTTTACACATTTTATCCAAAACTAGTAAATCAATAAAAGACCTTCTAGGTAAAATATAGAGGACTGGTAAATCTTGATTTAAGGCAAGTTCTTTTTTGACGTTTGATGAATTGGTTCTCGTTACGACCCACCAATATAGTGGGGTTACAAACCAAGAAAACCACTTCATTAAACCTTCAAAATAAATCACTATGTATCTAATCCAGCTAATACATGATTATCTATCAAACGAACGTCACCCAACTTTGCTGCAATCAACATAACTACAGAGTTTTGAAAATCATCTTCGACGTCCTGCAAGTCTTTAGCACTTCTTACTTCACAATATTCCATCTCGATTTCAGGAGATGACTTGATAAAGTCATTAAAAATTCGAATTAATTTAGCTTTTTCAAGCCCACTATCTTTATAGGCCTTTTCGACCTCCAGTAAACCCTGATAAAGCTTAGGCGCAAGATCACGATGCTCCGGTATGAGATTGCGATTCCGACTACTCATAGCTAATCCATCGGATTCTCTCACAATATCTCCAGATAAAATTTCAATATTAAGACATAAGTCTTCAACCATTTTCCTGATCAAAGCCAGCTGCTGGTAATCTTTGCTGCCAAAAACAGCAAAATCTGGACTTACATGGTTGAATAGCTTGAGCACTACGGTAAGAACACCACGAAAATGCCCAGAACGAGATGCTCCACATAAAATGTCGGAAGAACCTTCGTTTGAAACCCAGGTCTGGAAACCATCCGGATACATATCCCCTGCATTGGGAACATACAAAGCATCAACACCACTATCCGCCAATTTGGCCTCATCATCTTTCAAGGTCCTCGGGTATTTTGAGAAATCTTCATTGGGGCCAAACTGACTAGGGTTAACAAAAATACTGGCTATCACCTTATCAGCACGTGACTTTGCCTCCCTCATTAACGAAAGGTGTCCTTCGTGAAGAGCACCCATCGTAGGAACAAAGCTAATAGTATTAGACTGCTGCCGCCACTCATCGCATAGAGACCTGACATCATTGACGGAAATAAGCATTTTCATCCAAGTTCTCCAAAAAGGATCTATGACCAGAGAGAAAACTCCAAGAATCTTATTACTCGAAATAGCAAAGCGTTGCAAACAATCAATATTACAGTAATAATTATAGAATTTAGCTAACGGAACAATTGGGAAAATTTGAAGGAGGTAAGGGAACCAGGCAGTTGTTAGATAGGTTATGGAGTCTTTGAACTACCCTCCTGGCAATCCGGTCCATCTTGAACCCGCACATCACTTCACCCCAACAGAACCACAACAGGTTCTTTCCTACCTGGTTGAAGGCTTAGAACCTTCATAGTAGTCATCGGAGCAAGTCAAGTAACCTTTAGCTTAAAACAAAGCTTTATAACTTGCGAGTTAACAGCTCACTTGTAAAAACTTAAAAAAATACTAACTTTATTAAACTATTCAAAACTCAATTTTCTTATACGCCCCTTCCTACCTAAGGAACCAAGCTTCTTACCGTTATAAGTTAAAGATACTGCAGCGGCATCAAAGATTAGAAGCTCTGCGGACTTCTCAAAAATCAATCGATGATTTTGGGGTTCAAGTAATCGAGTATTCCATCGAGACCCGTCTGACAGATATCTAATTTTTACTTTTTCCTTTGCCAAGATCTCAACTATATGCCTATCTAGAGAAGAATTTGGAGCTAACCCAATATCGATCGGGAGAGGTTTGGCCAACTTAATCTGCTGTTCGTTTTGAATATTGTTACTATTTTTTTTCATTTGTTGTATTTCAGGTATTTTCTGAGAAGTTTCTACTTTTTCTGAAGAAATATTTGCTTCAACGACCTCATTTCCTTCAATAACAATAGAATCAGATGCCAAATGATCATATGCAAGATAACCAATCATTCCGACTAAAACCGTAGAAAAGGCAGAAATGAAATAGATACCATTATATTTAAGACCAAATAAAGGCTTCAACCACTTGAATTCAAATATATTTTTCTTATCTCTATTATTCAATCTTACTAAATTTTCAGCTCTAACCTTCTTTTCTTGACATGGGCTACCGGAACTAAACTCAACGGCTTCTTCATAAGCATCCAGAAATAGCTTTTCATCCTCATTATATATTTTGCATAAGTTTCTAATAAAACCACGGCCAAATACTTCACCAGGTAAGTCTTCAAGCCTTCCATCTTCCATAGCCTGAACAAACTGAAAAGATATGCGAGTCGACATTGCAACCCACTCTACCGAGTAACCTGCTTTTTCACGAGCCACTCGCATCATATCACCGAATCGTCCGGGGTAATCAATTTGTGTTGCTTGCTTTTCATCCTGATCTTGATCCATCTATCACCTCATTTCTATTTTGGTTACTCAGAAAAAGATATCTTAAGCAGCCTTAGGTTAAGATTTCTGGTAATATTATAGTTATAACATATCCCGTAAATAGACCTCTGAGGTATTAGTTGATGCCTTCACTAAACAGAATACACAATTGTCTGCGTTTCAGGGCTAATAAAAACTATATTTGTAATAAGAGGTTTATCTTATTTTTTATTACAATTGTGACCGCCTGTCAAACAATCCCAACGAAAGATACTAGGAAGAGTAAAACTGAAGTACTAAATTCTCAAAAAACTATCATTGTAGAAATGCTAAATAAAGGGGCTCCTGGGCTTGCAAATAAAGAGCTTCGCAAGCTTTTGAAACACAATCAAAGTGATGCCGATTTCTTGAATCTAATGGGCTTAACTCAATTGGCGATGGGTAATCCAACAAGAGCAATACATTTTTTCCAAAAAGCGATTAGAATAGACCCCAAAATCTCAACTCAACTGAACCTTAGTT